>Ga0209443_1000300_pt1 | contig 33675 bp, 31 predicted proteins | sample LauGreBMM110DCMD_2_FD_187571 | JGI IMG/M metagenome (GOLD analysis project Ga0209443, IMG submission 187571) | Freshwater lake microbial communities from Lake Michigan, USA - Su13.BD.MM110.DCMD (SPAdes) (version 2) | ecosystem: Environmental > Aquatic > Freshwater > Lake | place: Lake Michigan... | reverse complement strand
GTCTTTGTCGCTTATTTCGGTCGCGTCTTTGTCGCTTATTTCGGTCGCGTCTTTGTCGCTTATTTCGGTCGCGTCTTTGTCGCTTATTTCGGTCGCGTCTTTGTCGCTTATAAAAGTGGTTTTATTGACCACTCCAGAACGTAGTTGTTTATTCACTCCTTTCATGAGTCTCAAATATCCTTCAAGTCCCATACAAAATACCAGTGTTTTTTCGAATTGAGTATTTTTATACAGCTCGTAATAGCACTTGAGCATGTATCCGATTTCCGTCGATTTAGATACGGAACAAGAGAACGGACATATCGGTTCTAAAATATAATGAATGTCCTGCAACACTACCAGATGCCCACGCAATTCATCACAAAAAGTTTTGTAAGACGGTAAATGATTATTTTTCTCCAAAAATAATTCGATCTGGCGAGCAGAGTGGTCACGGAAACCTTTCCATGCACACAATTCGTCGTTTATTTTTTGGACATTTCGGTAAAATCGAAGACAACTGATGGTGTTCTGGTACATTTGAAACATATACAGTCCGAGCATACAAAGAACATGCGCTAATTTCTGAAACGAAAACGACTCAAATATCGAAATGGCTGACCCTATAAAGTGTCCTCTGGCAATTCCCTTTAAGATTTTGAAATACACGTCCAGTGTAATAGGTATACCTTGGATTTTCAACAACACAAAAGGGAATAAAATGAACAAAATGGGGAGAAAGAAACTCATCAACGGGGACAACATATTCGCCAAAGTGAGAGATTGTAGTACAGTGGCATTTTGATTGTACGGGTCCAAAATATCCCATTCCAAGTACCCGTAGGTTTCTTTGAATTTCGGATCATGTTTTACGGCTGTCCATTGACATTGAATCAAATCGCTATTCACCTCATATGAATCTTTTTCGTAAAAAGAGTCCATGTTTTCGATGACGATTTGAGAATCGGTTAAAAACGAAATGTCTGTAGTGAAATACGTTTGAAACATAGGCATGATTTGCTCGGCAAACCCGACACCACTGGTATCTGATGATGGTGGAGAGAAAGTGCATTGATAAATAGAGGGCATTGTATTATCGATAGTGGCCGATAGTTCCAAATCTGAAACGACTACTGGATTCAACTTATGAAGATCTTTTGAGAGATATTGAATCGGTAACTTAAATACCTGGGTTGCATACAAGGGATCCGGAGAAGAAGGAAGCGATACGGGAGTTTTTTTTTCCGCCGTCGTCATTGTTGGGAGGAAATCTCTTAGAAGAGTTTCCATTTATATCATAACCCAATTTTTGGTTGTGATATAAACGCATATTATCCTATATTTCCCCCTACACTAGATACCTTTCCAAGAGGACGGAAGCTCTCGGATGTCGATTTTATAGAAGCTCTCGATTCTGCGCATATCTGGTACATCTTGACGCGTAACAAACGTAATTGCCGCTCCTTTTCTTCCCCATCTTCCTCCTCTACCGATTCTGTGTAAATATGTACTTACATTTCGTGTAAGATCAAAATTAATCACTGTACTCACCTGTTGAATATCTATGCCACGAGAAGTCACATCGGAACTGATCAACACACGAGTGTCACCCATACGAAAGTTATTCAATACTTGTCCACGGCGGGTTTTATCCATATTACTATGAATACAGCAGACAGAAAACCCATCACGCATCATAGATTCAGTCAAGGTCTCTACGCGTTGGACATTATTGCAGTAAATAATACATTTCGATACGCTGATGACGGAAAAGATATCTTTCAATACGGAATATTTCATGAAGTCATTCGTAACGGCTACATAGTATTGTTCAATACATTTGAGACTTAGATCTTCTGTTTTCATCAGAAGATGAACCGGATTTTTCATAAACTTTTCGCTCAGCGTAATGATTTCTTTCGGCATGGTCGCGCTAAATAATACAATTTGAATGTCTAAAGGTAAATAATGGCAAAACATGAGTCGAATCACGTCTAAAAACCCATCGCTTAACATTTCATCCGCCTCATCTAAAATCAATAATTTCAGGTCATTTCCCAGCAAATACTGTTTTTGAAACATGTCGAATACTCTTCCGATTGTACCGACTACTATATGTGGAACGGTTTGTTTCAACTCTTGAATGTCGTCTCTGGTCGAAGTCCCACCCACCAGCGTCTTTACCGTTAAGCCCTCCATCTTACTCCCAATATCGCGAATGACTTTGGCAGTTTGTGTGACTAATTCATGAGTAGGAGATAGCACCAACACTTGCGCTTCACGTTTTTCCAATTCAATTCGTTGAAGCATTGATATGGCAAATGTCCCTGTTTTCCCCGAACCGGATTGACCTTGGGCAATCACATCTTTACGATGAATAATCGGATATATTGCCCGTTTTTGAATTTCGCTGGGGGTTTCGAATCCGTACGCATATACACCGCGTAATAAATTCTCGTTCAACTCCAAATCGTCCCATTTCATAATTACATTTCTTTCGATTTCCATTTGTGCTATAGGGAAGAGCTGCGTATGTTTATATCTTTTGTATAAATCATATAAAAAAATCACTTCTACATATGAAACACCTCCGTAAAAAATGGTATTTTATGACTTGAATTCATTTTATACCATTTTGAAAAAAGGAAATCCATATATATTAGGGGATGACGTGATCGAGGTCATACGAAACCTTGATCTGAGTATTGTCCCTATTTTCGTGGAGCCTAAAAAAGTGGATCTCATTAAGAAAAAAAAATTCAAACCTTCCTCTTCTGGCATCCCGGAAAAATGGGATGACAGAAGTGGCGGATTTAAGACCACTCAAGTCGTGATCGTCGAAAAGAGCGGCGTAGAAAAATGGTTGCAAGAAATTCGAACCGGTCTGAATAAATTGTCGGCCAAAAACTACGACTCTCAAAAAACCGAAATCATACAGTGTATTCAGAACTGTATTGACACGGAAGACCAAACCGAAGAGCACAAAAAAGAAAATCTGAGGACGATCGCCACTGCGATATTTAATATTGCGAGTACGAACAAGTTTTATGCAGAATTGTATGCGAAACTGTACAAAGAGTTGATTCAGGTGAATATTATTTTCCAAGAAATCCTTTTACTGCATGTAGCGAATTATGCAAGTAGTGTGAAAGAAATAGAATATTTCAATCCGGAAAACGATTATGAGAAATATTGCGTCAATAATAAAGTAAATGACGCGCGGAAAGCCACTGCTGTTTTTTTGGTCCATTTGATAAAAGAAGATGTGATACCGGTGATGCGCGTTCTGAATATTATCGTTGCGTTTCAGAAGTTGGTGCTGGAATTCGTCGATCAAGAAGATAAAATAAACGAGGTGGACGAAATCACGGAGATTTTATTTTTGTTGATAAAAGAGGGGAAAAGTATGTATGATGCGTGTCAAGGAGAATATATCTGGAAATTCGTGATTAAGCAAAACATTGAAGTTCTCTCGAAATACTCGAAGAAGGACAAGAAGAGTTTGTCGTCTCGGGCGATTTTCAAATATGTGGATATGGCAGCCCTTATCAAATGATAAAAAAATATCTTATTATAAATCGATATAATATGATAAAATATACATCTGTATAGAAAGAAAATGTCTGAAGAAGACGCAGAATATATCGACTACGAATACGAATACGAATATACGTACGTTTATAAATACGAATACAAGTACGACTATAAATATCATTAAAACGTCTTGTTTTTGAAAAAATCGGCGGCATCCAGCTCATCTGCACGGGCATTTATCGCGTTCATATAGTCCAGTCCATAAAGGGTATATTTACGATCCATGAATTCTATAAAATGTTGTTTCAACTGCGCAGGATAAATAGATGAATACAAAATTGAAAAGAGGATAGATATATAGATAGATAATAATAAGCGATGAGCATCCCAAAACAACCAAATGAAACAGATAAAGTACGCGATCAAGGATTAGATAAGTTTTACACAGATCCGTCGTACTCGAATAAATGTATTGAAAAAGTGTTGGAATTATATCCAAGTTGGGACCTGATTGTAGAACCCAGTGCCGGAAATGGGAGTTTCTATAGCCAAATACCCGCAAAATACAAAAAAATCGGTCTGGATATTTCGCCGGAGCATCCAGATATACAAACACACGATTTCTTTGAATATTATCCAACAAGCTTAAAAGGAACAAATCTACGCGTATTAGTCATAGGCAATCCCCCATTCGGAAGGGTAAGTTCAATAGCCATCAGATTTTTCAATCATGCCGCAGAATGGGCAAATGTGATTGCATTTATCGTCCCGAGAACCTTCAGGAAAATCAGTGTGCAAAACAAACTACATGAACATTTCAGGTTAGTGTATGACGAGGAAGTTCCTACCAAACCATGTTGTTTTTCGCCGCCGATGATGGTAAAATGCTGTTTCCAAATATGGGAAAAAACAGCAGAGAAAAGAGAAAGAATCGACTTACCCACTCATCATATCGACTGGGAATTCCTGGCATTCGGGCCACTTGACCAGAAAGGCCAGCCGACGCCACCACTTGGAGCAGATTTCGCGATGCGAGCTTATGGAGGGAAGATAGGAGAGATAATATCCGACGAAAGGTTATCCGAATTGAGACCGAAAAGTTGGCATTGGATCAAATCAACCATAGTAGATAAAACAGAGTTGATTCGTCGGTTTTCGACTTTGGACTATTCCAATAGTTTAAATACAGCGAGACAGAACTCGATGGGAAAGGCGGAATTAGTTAGTATTTATAGCAGAAATAATGTCTTGAACGCGAAACGTTAATAAATCATGCCAGCATTTATCTCCATATTTGGGACGAATGGCGTATTCTTTGTCGTTCGTGACGGAATTCAAATCTTCTGCGGTAATCACGCCTAATTTCTGAACCGTACCATGGGCATATCCACCATATTTCAAAATCATTTCTTTCATGTCTTTTTTATTCAATCTGAAAATAAACAATTCTCCTAAGGTATCGATATTACTTTCGTGTAAATAATACGCAGTCAGAATATAATCACATGTATGGTTCATACGTATTTGCACATAATTGAATGTATTGTGATTCTTTCCCCCGTTTGAAACTTTGATTTCAACATTGGTATGGTTCAGTTGCAAATCGCCGATACACATCGACGCCTTATTTTTCGTCATTGCGTATTTTTCTTTGATGTAATGTTCTATGAGTGGCCCCGAAACTTGGCCGGAGAGAAGATTTTCTTTACAGTAGATATGAGCGTTTTTTATATCGGGAAGTTTCATGATTTGCAGTTTATGGTTACATTTCGAAAGACTCAAAATATTCGCTAATTTATTCATTTTCAATTCTGACATATACTACTAAAAATAAAACAATCCCAAATGAACTTAAACAAAATAGATTGGAATACTGTACCCTGAATTAAGCAGGGCAAGCTGATTTTAGCTCAGTTGGCAGAGCAATGGATTGTAGCTCCATAGGTCGTTGGTTCAATTCCGACAAATCAGATATTATTATTATTATTATTATTATTATTAGAATATAATAACAGTAAAAAGCATCAAAAATAAGAGGAAAATTGAAAACGTCTATCCACACTAAACACTCTATAACTCGAACAGAAAAATGAAAGAAGACGCATCCAAACAAATTAGAGTCGTGAGAGAGACCACTCGTATTTCTCGTTCAGCAACAATTCCTCCGCCTCCTCCAGAGACACGCGTACAAAAACCTGACGGTGGGTTTTCGGATGACGAACTCGAATTTATCGAATGTCTCAAAAATACATGTTATTGGACACAACTCACCGTGGGTCCGCATATGGCAGAAAAGTTTTATCAGCATATGTTAATCGCGAATTTGAAAGTGAGCGGGTATGAAAATATAGTTTATGAAGATGTATTCTCCTATAAATTCGAGGATATGAATGGGAAAGTCATCCGTATTGGCCACGGCATGAATGCGCGCACCGATGTGGAACTTCCCGACCTGAAAATCCTTTTAGAATTGAAATCCAGCAATACACCAACCAAATCAGAACATATTGCTCAATGTCGGAATTATCTCATTCATCGCACAGATTTGAATATGGGGATTGTGATCAATTTCATTTCCAAGGAAACGGCTGAAAGTTGTCCCTATGTGCAATTGGATGTTATCGTCAAAACAGGGAAATCCATCCAGATCGCCGGGACGACATTCGAGCTGCCGCAATTCATACAGTATCCACCCATATATACGAAACTTCAACCTTGTTTGTCTGAATACGTCGTGAAAGAAGAGTGGTAAATGTTTTTATTACATTTGTATTTGCTGGGTGAAAAGAGGAAAAACGTCTTTGTCGTGTGTGATGATAATAATGGCTTGTTTATACCGACTAAAATCAGTGATCAACCCGAGTACTTCTTTTTTTAGTTCCGGGTCCAACGCGTTTGTCGGTTCATCCAAAATCAGAATTTTCGAAGGATTCACCAGCCCACCAATCATATTCACAATCTGTCTCTGACCACCAGACAGATTCTCACCTAATAACCCGGCCGATTTGTTTTTGATATCTGTATTGCGGTATAACTTGGTTATTTTCGGGTATTTCAGAATTTGTTCTAAGAAATAGTCACAGACTTCTTTGTTTTTACAGCCGTATAACATATTGTCAATCACTTTCCGATCAAACAATTTCGAACTTTGATTTACGTAAGTAATTTCTTGGCGAATATAGTTCGGATCAAGTGTGGTTATATCCACATCGTCTATTGTGATCTTTCCTGCGCTACATTTATTCATCCGCAACATCAATTTCACAAAGGTCGATTTGCCGTTACCTGAACTACCCGTGATACCGATAATATTGTTTTTATCCGTATTCAAGAAATAATTACGGTCGGTGAATACACTGTTTTTGTTGTTTTCATATTTATAACTGACATTATGAAACTGGACTCTCTTGAATTCCAGATCCATTTTTTTATATTCCGCGACTTTATCTACGTCTTGATAATTATCATTGACATGTTGGAAATGGACGAGAACATTTTCAATGCGGCCGATAGAATCAATGACATTCGGAAGTATTTCGATCAAATGCGTCATCTTCTCTCGATACAACAATAAAATAGTGAATGAGGCAATAAACATGGTGATATCCACCTTCTTGTCAAAATACAAGCCGATCAGAATCCACAAAGAAAAAAGAATGATGCTGTAAATAATAGTCAATTGAAGAGTGGTATGAATATTGGATATGTTATAATAGTCCGTCCCGGTTTTCATATTGACAGCCAGTAATTCTTGAAACGAATTGATTTCGGAAGTGGATCTCCCTCTATAGATCACCTTATCAATATTATTCAGTAAATCGATTAAATGCACGTCAGAGTTGAAAATAGCATGTTCATATTCGTCGTTTGCTTTGACGAGGCTCGGTAACGCCACGGCATTATAACCGATCAACGCTATATTACCCATTAAAAATACCACACCATACATTGGATTCAAGTACGCAAAATATATGGAAGTGATAATCAAGTAAGTCATATTCGGCAGGAAATTGGAAATCACACTGTCGGTCATGTAATAAAAACAATCGGTGATGCGATTAATCGGAGAGTTCAACTTACTAAAGTTCGTTTCGCTGAATTTCTGGTTGTTGGTTTTTAGGAGTAAATCGACGACCTCTCCACGTATCCATGGCCTTATTTTCGTCAGTAACAAATTCTGGCAATAAAAATATAACCAATAGAGTGTAATAAATACGACCACGCCGGAAACAAAATACCAGAAGAATTCTCTCACCTTCGCTTCTTTTCTTTCTTGAGAAAATGTGATAATGTACGAGGTGATTTGAGTTAATACGTTGGTTTGTAAGAAACTAAAGGCTAAACTGACAAAAAATAGGGCGACCGCTGCCCATTTTTCTTTTGCAAAATATTTCTGGGCCAAAAATGTCACGAAATTCATTATATTCTTTATAGGTATATATATAATGCTGGCTTATCATGTGTTGATTCCGGTACTTTGCGCTACGGCGATGAATGGTTTCTATTACAGGAATTATAAAGACAGTTCACAGGACGATACCGAATTATTGTATTTACCGCCTGGTTATATCATTGGAATAATATGGACATTTCTGTTTGCGTTATTGGGATATGTCCATTTCATGTTGTACAGGTTAAAAAATAGATCGAATTATGCGTCCATGTCCGTCATATTCTTCATAGTGTTTTCACTCGCTTATCCGGTAGTTCAAGCAATAGATGAATATTACGCATATTTCTTTAATTTGATCGCCCTGATTGTATCATGTGTAGTCGGGTTCATTGTCTTGACATATTCAAAACAAATATTCCTATACTTGATTCCTTTATTGGCATGGGTGTCCTATGTGAATGTGGTTGTACTGTATAATATTTTGGAAAGTTGAAAAGAATAAAATGTCATTGTAATACAATTAATACAATTACAAAAATGGCGACAAAGAATACCCGACCGAAAAAAAGGCGGAAAACATTAAAAACATCCAGTGTGAGGAGAATCGCCCATATAATAAATCCGGTCACAGTTCAAATGGCATACGATGAATTCGTCAAATTGAAAGAAATAATGACATGCGCCAAAGCGAAACAAACGTCGGCAAGGACGACTTTGGGGAATAATGTAGTAGATGCATTTACGTTGCGCGAGAGACTCCATACCAAAGGGAATCAAGGTATCAGTTTTTACGAGTTTTGGTATCATCGGAAAGAGTATATGCGGAAACCGTACGTGAAGAAGATGTTGGATTTTTACAAGTCCCGTGAAATAGACGACATCCGTAAATTCAAGTACATTTATAATTTATATTTTTCCTCTATCTCTATTTTCCGTCCGATAGTGGCCATAGATATTTACTGTCAAGTAAAAGCAAAACGTGTTCTTGATTTTACAATGGGTTGGGGTGGAAGATTGGTGGGCGCTTGTGCTCTCTCACTGGAAGCATATTATGGAATCGATTCAAATAAACATTTAGAAACCCCGTATTCCGAAATGGTCAATATGCTTACATCCGTACCCGGTCATAAAACGTCTATCCATCTTCAATTCAAAAACGCTCTCTCGGTAGATTATTCAAAAATGGATTACGATACCGTATTGACGTCGCCGCCTTATTATGATTTGGAGCAATATCGAGGCATGCCCGATTTTAAAACCAAAGAAGAGTGGAACGAAACGTTCTATAAACCATTGATCCTGAAAACATACGAATATTTGAAAAAAGGAGGAAATTATTGTCTCAATGTACCTGAAACTATTTACGAAGATTGTTGCCAACCGGTACTGGGGAAATGTACGAAAAAAATGGCGTTGAAAAAAGGCGAGCGGAATATCGGAGGTAAATACAAAGAATATATTTATATTTGGGAGAAGAATTAGAAAAGTGGTCATTTTCTCTTCATCGTTTTCCTCAGCAATTTCTTATTTTTATTTTCGGATGCAAAAGGGTATATCATTTCTTTTTCTCTCATATTCATCAACTGATGTCGGAATGCAACTAAACTGTCGGCCATTTCATGGTTGGTTTGACCACGATAGCGTACTCCATATTTTTTCGCAAGCCGTGTTATTTCTTGTTTCTTTGTTTTTTTGTTTTTACGTGTTGTGTTCATGTTATATTCTTGGGTTATTTATACTTTTAATAAAAGGTATAAATGTAAGAAATAATATAAGTCTAAAGGTATGCTTTATGTTTCATTTACCTGTTTACCCACCCGCATCGGCAATATAAACATCGTATTGGATTCAATAAAGTTGCAAACACTTCAACCAGACCGGATAATAATACACTACCCGAAGAAATGTATTCGTCTTGAAAAAGAATACGATGTGGAAGAACTTCGATCACGAATCAAAACTCACGACTTGAGACACAAAATTCATATTAACGAGACGATTGATTATGGACCAATTACAAAAGTATTTCCCCTTCTTGGCATGGATTTGTCCGACGAGGATATCATTATTGTAATCGATGACGACAACTATTACAACAAATATCTTTTTGGAGAGTTGTACAGGAATATTATGAGAGAAGAATCGTGTTTTTGTGTTTCGGGATTGGTTTATCCTACGACTTTAGATTCTCAATACATGTGTATTCGTCCAGGAAATGACTGCCAATTGATGGAAGCTGCATTCGGGTACATTATTAAAAAGAAATTCATTCAATCAGATCTGAGTAAATGGATAATCGAGGCACATTCTACAGAAGATATTAAGAAACAAAATTTCATGAATTCGTTTCTTTCGGATGATTATGTTTTCGCCAGATATTTAGACACAAAGCAAATAAGGAAAAAAGTAATTGAGTTTACCCCACTTGTTTATAAATCGAATACGTTTTGTGCGAGCGAATGTAAATCAAGCGACTCGCTGAGTTCGTTGGAGTTGAACTTGAATAAATATGTCCGATCCGAAATCGAATTAAGATTGCGGAAACTGGTATAGGATGTATCAAAATAATTGTTTATTGATCGACGTCGGCAATCCATGCCCAAATAAAATCATATAGATTAACACAAACGCTGCTAATAATATACTACGGTTTTCAGCAACCACTTGGGTTTGACCAAGAATATATATCATAAATACGTACAACAGAATACCGATTATAACGGAATGCAACAACATCATTCGGCCACTTTCCATTTATCTTTTATATATTTTACCGGAGATAAAATATATAGGCTAAAATCATTAACAAGTAACAACGGGTCGTTTTGTCGTTGTCTGATTGTATTCAATATATGAAATGTCTAAATTGGCACAATGGCCGATAAGTTTGAAAATATAATCCCCCTGCGAAGTGGCAACTCCTATTTTCTCTGTTGTTTTTACCAGCGGAACACAGCAATGTACAGAAGAAGCGGCTTTTTTTTCATCATCGTGACATTGGACAACCGACAATTCATTTAATTCTTTCTGTAGAGTCATTTTACGTTTAAAAATAATGTAGTCATTTGCACTACTTTGATTAATCGCGTCTCCTGGTTTTGTACTAGAGAATGGATTGGGTCGTCTTACCCATTGGGTTCTTTTTTCGATCATTCCTTTTGAACTTAATACCGACGGCTTTACCACGTTACTGTTTTCCGTAGTATGTATGCTCGTTGTTTTTAATTCTTCTATAAGATACTGTCCTCCACCTGAACCGTATCCGCGAAAAGCAGTGCCACTTGCAGGCGTCCCTATATTTGACCTGGAAAAGGAGGTTTGTCCAATAAATCCTTGATTTCTATGAGTTCCATTTAATGCAAATTGCGGTTGATTGACACTGTTGTTTTTATATTTATGCGCCGTTTTTCTTTTCAATGTGGCAAGCGACATCTATATATAATTATGAAAGAAGATAAAAAAAGAATTATGTACCCTTTATATAATAAAAAAAAGCATGGTCTTGTCAGAAATTCTAAAAAACGCGAAAATCGAATATGATGAATCGAATCAGTTAGACAAAAAAGATAAAGACCATACATCTGCATTATATCTCGTGGAATTATTAAGCAATAGTGACAAAGAATATGTAGTCGCATTAGGCGCACCAAGAATGGAACATGCAGATAAAGGTGTTGTCTATTATCCCATCTATTTAGTTAGTGCTAAAAACAGAATCAAGGCCAAAATCGGCGTGTTCGAAGTGGAAACTGCTAAAACGATCTCTTTGGTAGACGACGACGGAGATATAGATTTGAATAAATTAGGCGACCCTTTGCTTTTCTCTTTCGCCACAGAAGAGTATTTAGATAGATACGGAAGCAAACATACCCAAATGGACGACGTTTCCCCGCCTCCAAAAAAAGAAGACAAAAAAGAAGAAGAAGAAGAAGAGGTCCAAAAAGAAGAAAAAGAAGACGAAAAAGAAGACGAAAAAGAAGAAGAAGAAGAAGAAGAGGAAGAAGAGGAAGAAGAGGATGAAGTAGATCAGCTCAAGAAAGCAACGAAAGAAAAAGAAAAAGAGAAAGAGAATAACCTTATAAAAGAGGACGAAAGAATCACGTTGGATAATCTATTCATTAAAGAAGACCCGCTACCCGCCGTTTCTTCCTGGCCAACGGAGACAAGAGAAGATTCAGTTAAAATGAAAGAGATATTCAAAAACAATAAAAGCACCACCTCCAATTGGGTAGTCAAATTCATGAAAAATAAAGAGTATAAAATCCATCCAGTGGAATCGAACGGAGACTGTTTTTTCGCCACGGTTCGTGATGCGTTTGCGCAAATCGGATATAAAACGACCGTGGCAAAACTTCGGAAAATGTTATCCCAGGAAGTCACCGTGGAATTATATGAAAATTATAAAGTAATATACGAAGGCATATCTAATGAGAAAAAAAACGCCGACGAGGAAATTCAACGACTTGAAAAAGTAAATAAGGAGTTGAAAACCCAAAGCGAAAAAACAAACAATGCCAAGCATCAGCAAGATATACTGAACGAAGCGGTAAAAACCAAACAGGAATACGCGATTCAAAAAATGCAAAGGGGGGGTGCAGACGATTTGTTGCAAGAATTCGGGTTTATGGAACATATTCATAGTATAGAAGACCTGAAAGAATACGTTCAAACTCCGAGTTATTGGATAACGACATGGGGAATTTCACAACTGGAATTGTTATTGTCTGTAAAATTTATTATCTTGGAAGAAACGGAAGATTACGATTCCGTGATTCGATGCACTCAGGCAAACGATGACCAAAGTGCATATACCACGTGGGATCCAAAATATTACATTATGGTGAATTACACGACTATTCACTACGAGCTAATATCATACAAAGACAAAAAGATTTTTCTCTTCGGTGAAGTACCTTATGACATAAAAGTAAAGGTGATTAAAGCGTGTATTGAAAACAACGAACAGATATACTACGCTAAAATACCGGCTTTCCGCCAATTCCGAAGCGAACTGGGAATACCGGAACAAGATCAAGCGAAGCAGTCGGAACACGCGAAGCAGTCGGAACACGCGAAGCAGTCGGAACAAGCGAAGCAGTCGGAACAAGCGAAGCAGTCGGAACAAGCGAAGCAGTCGGAACAAGCGCAAGCAAAACAAGTGGAAAGCCCAGCTTTATTTGATTCTACCTTGACTATTTCTTTCCATGCGAATAGTGCGAAAAATGCACTCCCAGGTAAGATTGACGGAGATCATATACCGATAAAAAGAATAAACGAATTCGCAGTACTCAAGAATTCCAACTTATGGCGTAGGAAACTAGACGATTCTTGGGCAGAAGATCCTTTTACCATGAAAGATGACGGTACGCGTTGGAATTCGGTTGCGCACTATCTGTTGGCCGTGCCTTTCAAACAAAGTCATCCTGCAGTATATGCGGAATTCTCCGATGATTCGAAATCGAAAATAAGTAAAGATTTATCGGAAGCGAAAAACTCTTTGACGAAAAAAATCGGAAAACACTACGCGGTCAATAAAAAAACAGCGGATTTGGATGAAGGTGTGATGGAGACGTATCGTAAAGATGCGTTGCGTTCCAAATTCGATATCAAAACCCATATGGGAAGAATGTTGCAATCCACCAATTATGCTAAATTAGTTCAGTTCCGGAGAAACGCCATTCCAAAACCGGACATCACGCTCATGGAAGTGAGGGCAGAAGGACAAGTTGATGAAAATTGATTCTATATCGTAAATAATCAAAAATAACATCTGTATAAGGTATATACACATGTTGTACATGGTCATTTCGTACGATTCCTACCATTGTGTCCAAGGCGCAAAAGTCGTTATCAATGGTATATATGACGACCGAGAAACTGCAGTCGCTCGACAATACTTTATTTCCAATTTTGTCATCACGCCCGTGTATCCGAAAAGTAAATGTATGCTTGGAAATAACGGAATCATTTCATGGATCAAAGAAGTGGAAGTAGGCGATTTGAATTGCCTGGATATTAAGAAACCGGATTAACCTGAGCGTACAAAGACTCGGCGTGTCCCATTTCAAACACAATTTCAGGCGGTTGTTTCCATTCCGCATATGCGATCGCCTTTGACGTTGGCCGTTCCAATAAAAGCAACTGCGAAAGGGCCATCATGCGGCGTTCCAAAGGTAATTTACTTTTCGGCAATTTACGGGATAATTGTTTCCATCGCCATTCTACTTGCAACGCAGTACGCCAATCAGGCATGCCTTTCATATAACATGCTCTTTGCCACACTTCTCCCTTTTTCACTTGTATTTTCGTGGCGACTGCTCCGCCTACAATTTCTCCATTATGTTGTCTCAGTCTTCTATTAAGATCGACGGTCGCGCCAATATATGAGTTCCCGTTCGACGCAATAAGACAATACACAAAAAAATCTTCTGCAATCATTTATTTTACTTATAGAACATTAAAAAATAAGTAAAATCGTGATTTATTTGCGTGATTTATTTAGAAATTGGTATTCGGATCCGGTCTGCGTTTGCTATACCGTCTCGCCTTTTTTTTACGGCAATAAGTGCGCTTTGTGCCGCGAGCCACTTTGCACGTCTTTGCCTTCTTGCATTTGTTAGGATTCGAATATCTCATTTTGCTACATAGCGATCTCTTGCCGACTTTGCGATAAACGTGTCTTTGTCTGGTGGTAGGCATCCCTTATATCAAATAGGTCTATTTTATTTTCTCCCTAAACTACAAAATTAATAAGATAATGCACTTTTGAAGTCCATAATTTTCGTATTAAACACATACGTATGTGTTGATCTGGTGGCGGGCAAATCGACATGTAAGTTTGACGTATCTAAAAATTCGAATCCGTTTGTCTTCCTCCAAAAAACACGATTCATTCTTACACCCGTCGATCTTGGTTTAATGATACGTCTCCCGAATAAGGGGTTAAATTTATAACATTTCATCAATTCCAGACTCAATACTGCCTCGTACCATACCAGCTCCTCGTTGTCCAACGCTTCATAATAAATCAAATAAAATAAATATATATACGGTCTCATAAGGTCGACTAACGTTTCTCGCGGAAAATCTTCGTGAATGCACCATTTTCGAGTGTAATTGTTTTGAAATAGCATAATACGAATGTCTTTGTATAGCATGTTCGAGGTGTTGCTCACATTGAACACGTGGTGCTTGATGCATATTTTGCGTAACAGACCTCCGTGTTTTATAAGGAGGGAGGAAAGATCAAACCCTTCTAAAAACCATAGATGGAAAAAGGAAGGGATCACTACACGCATATTGAATCGCATATGGAAATATATATTAAATAGATCATGTTTCAGGAGTGGTTGTTTGTTATATGGATTACACGGCTTCTTGCTGACGATATCAAACTCGTCTTCCCACTCGTGGCATACCGCATATTCAAGTGTTTTGATAAGATCGCTGACAATGAAATAATATTTTTGATTGTTTTGGAATAAAACGAACGAATTGCTTTTGGAAGGCTCGATTTGATTCAAGTATAAATCACTTTCGACGCATATATGTGCTTTTCTAAGCTTACATATGTACGCAAATCTGCATAACGCCAGATATCGTTTCTGTATTTTGCAATATAGATCAATGACCTTTTCTCTACAGGTATCGTCGAAGAACGTATTTTTGTTGTAAATACTGCCTAATATCTCGTACTTTCGTTTGCAAATGATTGATTTTTTGTTCGTTTGTTCTTTTATATATTTACTGAGATGTGTATATAAAATAATATTCTCCACGTGGAAATTTTTCAACGTTTGCTTTATAATGAATGAACAAAACGATTTTTTGAGAGATTGCGCAGTAGGGTGGTTGATTAAATAACGAACGAATTCGAATTCTTTAAAAATTTCATAATATATCAAAATATAAAATGTGTTCATTGTTTTCTTAGCAAAACATGCTTTTATATACGTTCTTATGCAAAATTGAAGCATCGCTTTGTATGCGGAAGGGTCACAATTAATAAAATGACCAAGGGATATGTTTACTGTATTTCCAACCCCTCTTTCAAGGAGAATCTCTTCAAGATAGGATTCACCACCAAGAACCTACAAAGCCGTATAGATTCGCTGTATAAGACAGGAGTGCCAACCAAGTTCCAAATTAACTTGGCGAAAATGGTGAAAAATTGTCGTCGTACAGAAAGCGAAATACATCTCAAGTTGAAGAGAATGAGAGTCAATCCTTCTCGCGAGTTTTTCAAGTGTGCGTTGCCGAAAATTCAAGGAATCTTCGAAGGTATTCAAGGGACTTGGTGGGATGATGGCATCATTACGAAGAAAGAAGAAACACGTAGTAGTGAGACAAAGAACTTTCACTTGAGGAGCGAAACAAAGAATAAGGAGACTCCATTAAAAGTAGTAGTGAAGTCGGTTAAAAAAAGGATGAAATTGGGTAGAAAAGCGAAGAACGTGAAAATGAATTATAAATTATGAGGGGTAGCAAGATAGATTATTGCATGATTGTAATCAAATTTTAACTTCCTATATATTATAGCATGTCGTTGGATGATCATTTAGAATCAATTGAACTAAGGTTAGAGGAGACTTCTGAAGAAACGAAGCTTTTTCATCCCCTTATCAAAAAGGCAGATGCGCCTTTTTCGGTCGTTAGATACAACCAGTTGCGAAAGGCAATACACGATTACAGGATACGTTTGGTTGGCATTCGTGATGCTATTTCGACTCAAATATTTTCTAATGGAAAAATCATTTCGGCGGAGCAAACAAATGTAATAAAAGAATTAACCAAACAAACCCAAGACATAGAAAACGACCTTATGTTTTTAGAAATAGAATTGAACAACAATCAATTTAAAGGAGGGTTGCAGTACCTCGCCCGAAAAAAAGTCAAAGAAGTGTTCGCAGAAAATCCCAAAGCGGCATATGGATTGGACTACGGTGTTTATAAAACGATAATTGACGGGGTTAGTTCTTCAACTGGGAGCAGAGAATCAACTGGGAGCAGAGAATCAACTGGGAGCAGAAAATCAACAAGGAAAAACAGAACAAAACGGACTAATAAAAAGTAAAATATCTAAAAGTAAGGTATTTAAAGATATCATTCATGTATATATAACAAATGTATAACTTCTTTAGTGTATGCATGGTTTTGCTCGCTTCCACGGCGTCTGGATTTGATCGAAGTATAGGGGCGACTGCACCTCTGGGATATTTTGATCCACTCGGTTTTGGTAATGACAAAACCATGTCGGAATCGGTAAGACTTCGTGAAGCGGAATTGAAACATTGCCGTTGGGGAATGGTGGCATCCGTCGCTATCCCAGGAACAGAGTTGGTTACCCATCAACCGGCTATCCATGCATTGGACGATGCCGGTACCCTTATTACTTTTGTAGCTGCTGTTGCTGTCGCGGAAACCCGCTCACTCAAACTCGGATGGAAAAATCCGTTTGAGGATCCAGCCAACTTCAATGTCATGGATGCAACCTATCAACCCGGTGACCTTGATCTTGTGTCGTTTATTAAAAAAGATAATCCGTTTATGGCGAACGCGGAACTCAATAATGGCAGACTGGCAATGATCGCCGCACTGGGAATGATGACTCAAGAATTGATTTTTGACCACACTCTTTTTGTCTTTTGAACATTTTACACCTTTTCTCTAGAAAATAGATAGTTTTTCAATCAGACTATGTATTTTGTATTTATATATGAAAAAATATAACGAAAACTTTCCTATTTATATAAGTTATGGAGGTGTTATTTCTGGTCACATCTGTGGTAAAACCAAAAGACGGGTATACATCCGTATTTTCGACAGAGGAACGGCGCCATCAAACTATACACACTATAAATACGATAAAAAATAAAGTACCAAATGCTGTAATTGTAGTATTAGAGGCGTCTCATCGACCGAAGACATTGGTTAAGTTTGACGGCGTAATCATGTTTTACATTGACCATGATTTGATCGACAGTGCATATTCTAAAAGTATTAGCGAGGCAAAAATTCTAAAAACTTTTCTGAATTCCGATTATTATCAGGAATTGACGAATAAATCAAATATCATGGTTTTTAAAATTAGCGGAAGATATTTTTTGGACGATAACTTTGACTTAAGAAACTTCAACCCGCTTAAAATCAACTGTCGTATTGTAGACACTAAAAATGACCCCAATAATACACACTATGATTGTATGAACAAATTCACGATAAACCCAGACATTTGTGCAGTGACAACATTGTTTTCATTTCCATCTGACATGACTGATTTTTTTCTAACGAGACTTCAATATGTGATTGATATTATTCCGCAAGTTGGCAGTGATATAGAACATCATATTTTCAAGAACGTATCAGACCTTCATAATATAGACTTGCTCGGAATAAGCGGAACGCAGACCGCTGGGCGGTTCGTGGCATATTGATTTATGTAACTCTTCTTTGCATGATATATAATAAATAAAAGCTACTCTTATTATATAGAATATGATATACGACGTGATTATTATCGGGGCCGGCGCAGCCGGCCTTTATGCCGCATATACTATAAAACGGTTATCCCCCCCGAACACGTCATTTCTTATATTAGAAAAAAACAGTAAGCATGACGGTTTAGGTGGCAGAGCCGGGAACGACCTCTTTTGCGGAACACAAGTTGTGACCGGGGCAGGAATTGGACGGCGGAAAAAAGATAAGCTTCTTTATCGTTTATTGAGAGAACTGTCTATAGAAACAAGAGAGTTTGCGGTCGAACCACATTATTCGGAAACCATAAATCCTGCTATTCGAGATATTAACCCCACCAAAATGATCGTCGAATGGATGAAAAAACTCAAAGGTGCCGATTCCTCCGGTGTAACATTCAAATCCTTTGCGACGAAAATACTGGGGGCGAAAGAATACAACCACTTTTTACTCGCCTCAGGCTATACGGATTATGAAAACGAAGATGCACACGACGTATTATATCTATATGGGATGGAAGATAACTTCAGGAGATACACCGGGTTTCACGTGGCCTGGAAAGAAATGATTTCTAAAATGGCAGAAACGATCGGATCAGACCATATTAAATTTTCTCACAACGTAGTCGCATTATCAAACTCGCAGAAATCACAATCAATACAAATATACACATCCTCTCCAGAACGATCTTATTCCGCGAAAAAAGTCATTCTCGCAACTACCATTTCTGGAATACGTACGTTATTGCCGGAATTCCCTATCTATAAGGAAATTGAAGGACAACCATTTCTACGAGTATATGGAAAATTCGATAAAAAATCCACGCACGCGATGAGTGAATTTGTGAAAGGGACGACCATTGTGCCTGGGCATTTACAAAAGATTATCCCGATTGATTCTGAGAAAGGGATTTATATGATTGCCTATAGTGACAATAAACACGCAATGTATTTGAAACCATACTTGGAAAATACGGAACAAAATAGACATTTCTTTTGCCAAATAGTCGAACAATCTCTGGGTATTCCGATAGGTGGTGGTGGTCTTAAACTTATTTCCATGAAATCTTATTTTTGGGATATCGGCACCCATTACTATAAACCGCTGAATAAACGATTCTATAAAACCCGCACCGAATTTATCAATCGCGCACAACATCCAGTGAAAGACGTATTGGTTGTCGGAGAGGTCGTTAGTTTTCAGCAAGGTTGGACGGAAGGAGCTTTGGAAAGTGTCCAATCAACCGTAACGAGAAAATGGCTCGAGTCAAAATGATATTAATTAGGGGCGGATCTGGCTGATCTTGTTCTGGATTTTGCGGATCTTGCGGATTTAGCAGATCTGGTCATTTTTTTTGATGACTTTGATAACCTTATTTTTTTGGAGGATTTTCTACCATTTTTATTTGCAACTTCTACTATTGTATGTATGTTCCATCGCATTCCCCCCATATCCTGACCATGCAAACCACTTACATATGAACCAGGTACACCATCAGCACACGCTTTTGACCAAAGACGATCTACGGTTTTATTCTCTTTGACTATCTTTCCTTTGGTATCTTTGATTTTCACTCCGTCGATCTCTTTGTCTATCATTACCGGAAGGAATTGGTATATGGTTGGTGGCAATTTATTATCCTTTAGTAACGTTTGAATATGCTGTTTTTTAGTGGAAAAATCTATGTTGCTATTCGCTATACTGTTGATTTGGTCTGTGACTGAATTGTATCGTTGACGCACTGCCGTTTTTTTATTGTGCTTTCCTGAAAATAATATATTTTTCAAATATTTGACCGGTACTATATCCCCAGTGAGGGTGTGAAACAGTTTACGTAAGTTGAAATATTGCACGTCTAATTTTACACCTCTCCCCTCTGGGTTAGATTCATACACGACACTTGTATTGTCTGATAATTCGTTAAGCAGTCTTCTCCTCGTATACACAAACAATTCGTTTCCTGCTAAAAACACAATGGGCTCATCTTTATGGTTCCCATCAATACGGCTCAAACTTAATGCCCACTCGTCGTTTTCTATGTCAATCACTTTTGATGGTAAATTGGGTACAGACTTTTTTGAAAATGGAAAACGTGTAAATGAGGCATTTTTTCCCGGTGCCGGTGTCGGGTTTGGAGGCGTCGGTGACAGTGACGGTCGATACATACGAATCACCAATTCCGGTTGTGCGACCACATCATTTTGCCATACGCCCTGATAGAAATCACCATTTGCCCATCTCATTTGACCAAGTGGGCCAGATCTCAAATTGTTCAGCCAACCACCTTCATACACGTCCCCATTCGCATATGTCATTTTGCCATAGACCCCTTCCTTTTTATCATTCTTCCAATCGCCAACATATTGATCTCCATTCCAATAAATCATTGTGCAATCTATTCCTTCTCTTTTACCATTGACCAGTTCTCCTATATACGTTCCATCATAAAATTCCACTTCTCTTCTGGTGGATGTACGTGGTGGTGATGGTGATGGTGGGACATAATAATCGTCGTCATCGTCATATGGGACCATTTCTGATCCGTCGTCTACAGGAAAATCGTTTCTCCACTGGCCATCATAAAATAAGTCACCATTTGCATTTGTCATTACACCGAAGCCTTCTCTCTCATACTCTAGCCATTCGCCGTCATACACATCACCATTCGCATATGTCATTGTTCCAGTTCCATTTATCCCATCTTCGTTCCATTCGCCTTCATACACATCACCATTCGGAAACGTGTGCCGTATGACTGCTCCCCCTTTGAAAAATTTCTCCCCTTTGAAAAATTTCTCCCCCCTGAAAAATTTCATTAAATGAATTTATACAATTCATGTATATTTTATTTGATTCCGTATTTTTCTCTAAACGAACAAAGCCACACTAAACTTGACGGTAAACCGATATAAATAGAGTAAAATGTGTATTAAGAATGAGCGAATTAACCGCGACGATCCCTAATAAAAAAAACTTGTTATTAGAGACTTCCTTTCAAACCATTGAAAATTTATATCACCTATACAATGATGATTTGTACATGACTTCCAAAATTCATCACTATATTACACAGCAACTACCTACTCTTTTAGAAAATATGAAAAGTATTCGAGAGAAAAACCTGCAACGAAACGAGGAACATACGGTGGAGCAGCAAATATTCATGAGTGGATATCTCAGTGCAAACAACTATTATTACAATCCAGCGACTGAAACGTATTATCTATACGACGGATTACATTACTCCGAAATTTTGGAAGAGCACATTTTACATCACATTGTATCTACGATAAGTAGAGTTCGAAACCCGATACTGATGAACTGGAAACACAAAACAAAAGTGAGTATTTTGAAAAAAATCAAGGAGAATCTCCTTTCCAAAACGATTCCTGAATCCAATACGATTCAGATGGTCCTGCAAGAATTCACTCCCTTTGTTTGCTCTTCCAAAGTCGAGGCGAAATATTTGCTGACGATTTTAGGAGACAATATTTTGAAAAAGAACCTTTCCCTTCTTCACTTTGCCTCTTCTTCTCTCAAGGAGTTTTTAAAATGTATCAACCAGTTTTGTTTGGAGAAACTACATGTCCATTGTACTCAAACGTTCAAATACAAACACCACGAAAAACATCTCGACCAGCTTTCAGAATGTAGATTGGTCCCTTCTGCTATTATCGAATCGGAACGGAAAATGTCGGATATCTATGCCAATATGTTATCCATGAACGGATTAGATATTCTTTGCGTGGCGTTACATTATTCACGAAAATACTCTTCATCGGACGAGTATATTTTAGAGAAAAGCAACGACGCAGATCTGGTGCAATATATATTCGACTTACGCAATATCACTCCTATGGAAAAATTGCAGCAATTTATTACCGAGTACATCCATGTATATGAGAGAGGTGACGTAAGAGGAGGAGGAGGAGAAACCGAACCTTTTTTCGCTCTTACTTCTTCTTCCCCGCCAGAAGAATCTTTTTTGCAAAACCATATACAGACTTGGGGAGCGGTCAAAACACTGAGTTGGGGTGAAGTACAGTATTTATGGAAAGATTTTCTTCGGCATCACCGATTGCCGCCAAATTTATACCATACTGTGTATAAAAAGATTCTGACCGAAACGTATTTCCCAGAACAATACGACGCAGAGAAGGATCTGTTTACTCCCCTCGGTAGTTCGCATATCCCATTGATACAGAAATTCTTGAAATTCTGGAACGAAACCACGGTAGAAGATAGTAACTCGTATGTGGAATTAGAAGTCGATGAGATCGCCATGTTGTTTCGAAGATGGAATAAAAAGTACCAAAAATATATAATAAAAGAATCGAAAATATTAGATATTCTTTCGTACTTTAAGCCAGAGCTGGAAATCGTGGATAATAAATACGTGCTTCAAGTGAGAAATATTCTTTGGGATAAAGATATGGATATTGAAATCGCATTGGGTACTTTAAAAGAAACCACCGATCCTTCACGAAATTTCCCTAACGTAAGTTTGTATGATGCGTACTTGTACTACTGTAAATTCCATCACGCAAATGTGGAAGAAGGGAAAAAACCTATGCTCACCAGTAAGTCTTATTTCGAAAAATATGTGAGGCATCAGTACGGTTCATATTTAACGCAAACGAATACTTTTATAGATAATTGGTTTATTTCACTGCAATAGCATTTCAAATGATAATGTATATAAATAGATAATTACAACCTCCACATATAAATGGAGCATTTATTCTATTTGACGGTTTACAAACATGATGCGAAAATAAGATTAGGTGATAATTGTGACGGAGGGTATGTTATTGGGGAAAATATTGGCGGTTACGACTGTTATATATCAGCAGGAGTCGGTGACCAGGAATCCTTTTCTCGAGATTTTATTAAAAAATTCGATTTGGATAAATCAAAATGTTACGCGTTTGATGGAACCATAGATGACTACCCTTATCGGTTTACAAACGAGATCACATTTTTGAAAAAAAATATTGGCCAAGAGCAAACTGAAATGACAACCAATTTAAAAGAATACAACGAAAATTTCAGAAATATTTTTTTGAAGATGGATATAGAAGGAGGAGAATATCCTTGGCTTGAATCATTGAACGAAACAGATCTTCTGCACTATAAGCAAATTGTCATGGAGTTTCATGGAATCAATGACAACTCGTGGAATTCATCTTATCAAACGAAGGTGAATTGTTTAAAAAAATTGGCAAACACACATTTTATAGTTCATGCACATGGAAACAATTGGGCTGGAATACAGTACATAAATAATATAGTGGTTCCAGATGTGATCGAGCTCACTTTTATCCGGAAAGATATGTTAATCAATCCAGACTTTAACTCTACTTCTTTCCCTATTGAAAACCTTGACTATAAAAACAACGGGTCTAGACCCGATATCTGCTTAAACCAAGCACCTTTTAAATGTTAATATTTTTCAAATAAAATAGATGGCATTTTATTTGATTGTTTCGTATTCTAACGTTGTGCCGGGCTTAACGTTGTGCCGGACTTAACGTTGTGCCGGACTTAACGTTGTGCCGGGCTTAAGGTTGTGCCGGGCTTAAGGTTGTGCCGGACTTAAGGTTGTGCCGGACTTAAGCCGCAACTGGACCCTCCTTTGTAGGGAGTAGCACTTGCGTCGACTGCCCCCCCACCTCTTTTCTTCCTCGATTTCCCTTTCGAATCCAATTTTATGGCACCAAATTTACCTTTCTTTGCAGTGTATTTCGCAAATAGCCGTTTCTTGTCGCGGTGCTCCTTTTTAGCAGTTTCGTACTTTTTCTTGGACACTATACGACGACGTTTGTTCATGATCAAATCTTTTCTTCGCAATCCACCGGGAGTTTTATAGACAGTGCCGTTCCAAACTTGTTGGCGAGATCCAAACAGTTCTTTATATTTTTTACCATCCAAGTGGTATGTTCCGTCATCACTACGAACTGGGCGTTTCATTTATATATTTTATATGATATTTTAATTTATAAATGGGCTAAAGAAACTACCTAAAGATTTTGGTAGAATTTCTGAGTATAAGGATTACCTTGTAGCGATTTCATCATATCGGGTGTATTTCTCTCTAATTGTATAGTCGAATTATACTGCTGTTTTGAATGACTTTGACCAGCGAGAAAAACATCCGGAGCATGTCTCGGCCCGGTAGTCTGAGATAACGCACGTTCATTTTTGATTTCTCCTGGGCGATTACGCATATTTATAGATTGATTTGGCACATTCATACTTCCAGCAACCATTTGTCCCTGAATCGTAGATGACTTGATATCATTGTTACGTTGTCGATATTCTGCATCATACGATCTATATTGTTTTGTACCCGCCGCTGCACTTGAGTTGCCCGTATATTCTAAATTCGTAGTATCTCGATTTTGTTTCGGTGCATTATGGTCCGTAGTCTGATATGCTCCCCCGTTCTGATTCGAATTGACTCCCGGTACATATTTGTTTTGTTCAGTTGTCTCTCGAATAGTCACGGTGGGTCTGTCTGCGGGATTGAACAAATACGAATTCGAAATTCCCGTATGTGCGTTTTGATATGGCCGTAATGTTCCCAGCACGTTTTCTCGTCGGGATGGACGTAATTCGTCTAATAATGGCGCAACCACTGCACTTACGGCACTTTTAAACGCGCCAAAATAAGTGTCTTGGTTATTTTCTGTACGATTATTTGGGTACGCTTTTTTCGCATTCATTTCATAGTCGGATTCGGTCCCGGTTTGTCTGCCGGAAAGACTGGCAATACCAAATGGCCGTTGTCCCAAGTCCATATGTTTCGATTCCATGAATTGACCAGTGTTGTATGTTTCGGGGAGATGACTTCCGGCTATACCTGCATAGGATGCAGTCGTTTCAGGTCGATTCACAAAACGATCAATCGGAATGGCATGCATGGTTGGTCCTTTTTCAATACCCGTAGTGGTGAAATGCCTTTCGCCGTGCCCCATATCCCATGTCCTCTCCACTCTATTTTTTTCCATCCGACCCATTTGATCCGCTGTAGAAATACTGTGAATGTGACTGGCCGCGGGACCTTCGTGTCCAAACAACCCTATCCCCGACGATCTCTGTTTATTATTCACACGCAATTGATCTACCGTCTTCGGCATCCAATCTTCTCTTCTCGCCATTCCTGAATTGAATCCACCACTTCCTTCTGTTGTTCCTCCTAATCCTAAACCAGGTCCGACATTCTGACTTTCAAATGGTTTTACATTCGCCATACGCATACTCGGATTTACCCGGGATTGGAAAAAATCATTTTCATTTGGCGCACCGTTTGCGTATTGATAATGTTCGCCAGGGGAAAACAGTGGGGATTGTTCGTGTTTCGTTATATACTGTGTTCCCGCACCCGCATAATTATCCAACACTCCTTCCGTCGCTTCGGGATCTAATATTGCCGACCTTACTTTCGCACCGAAATAAGGGGTCATATTGTTGTGTTGAAAATAGTCACCATTTACTTGTTTCCCAGTCATGGACGTAAATGAATTAACGGCGGTGGTTTCAGGATACAAAACATCTTGAAAATACTTGTCCGTATATGCACTGGGTGTATCATATTTATTCAAGGTGGATAATTTCGAGGTTTTATCTAACTCCTCGTTCAATACTGGGAATTCCTCGGGATAATTTTTGTCTTGAATATCGATATTCGGTAACTCTCGGTTTGCTTGAAACCCTTCATATTCATTGACAGATCGAAGACTATTCCCATTTTTTTTAGTACCATTCTCCGTTTTTTTATTATTTTTTGAGGCCATGTATAACCCACCTAATGCTATTAATGGAATAGCTAGCTCCATTTTTCTTGTATATTCTAAATGATATTTTTTAGAACCTAAAAAGAGAATCCACTCGAACAAAATATTTCCTAAAGAGGAGGATTACCGATTCGCTTTGTCTTTCTCCAATATCCGCGTTTGGATATTGGAATGAAACGGTTTTTCCAAATTCGCCTGTGGATTCAAAAACGGCGTTTCCCATCGAGTTTGTTCTACTGTACGATACATCCAGGCAGGATGACTTGCTCGAGACTCATCCACGTATGGATTTGCAATCGGATATGTATTCGTCATGTCGGTTGTACGTACGGCATGTGCTTGATAGTTGTTGTTCTCTATATTATCACGGTTTAACTGTCGAGTAAGTCCTCGTAAATCACTTTCTAAATTGACTGTATTGGTTTGTAAATTCGCACCCCATTTCTGCAAACGATGATGAGGATCACTTTCAAATGACATATTCACTCCCGGGCCAGGACAGTCTAATTGATATCGTGCCGTAAATGTAGATTCCTCCAAGCGTTTCGCAATACGAACTGGATCATCGTGAAATCGAGTAAAGGCCATTTTTTATATATATACGGCTTATTTATTCCTAAACTAAAACAACATAAACATAACAACCAATGGATAGACACATATTTATGACCTCTTTCTCTTCCTCATGCGAACTGCCAAAACTATGTTTGAACATGATTGTTAAAAACGAATCCCGGATTATTCGACGCCTACTCGATTCAGTAAAAGATATCATCGATTGTTTTTGTATTTGCGACACCGGCTCGACCGATAATACCATATCTTTAATCGAAAAGTTCAGCAAAGACTGCAATATTCCTGGTAAAATTATTCAAGAACCGTTTCAGAATTTCGAATATAATCGTAGTTTTGCATTGAAAGCATGCGATGACATGGACGCGGAATATATTTTGCTGTTAGATGCCGATATGATTTTCTGGAAGAATCCGAAAGTGACGGGATCGAAATTTAAAGAATTATTGACTCCAAATCACGGTGCTTTTTATATTTTCCAGGGAAGCGATGCCATGCATTATAAAAATACACGTATAGTCAAGAACAAAAGTGGGTTTTACTATAAAGGAGTGACCCACGAATATGTCCATGTTCCTTCACAGTTTTCTCAGGGGATGTTGGTCAAGGATATCGTATTTATACAAGATATCGGTGACGGTGGCGCCAAAAGCGACAAGTTTTCACGTGATGTAAGACTACTTAAAAATGGGCTTCTACAAGAGCCGAACAATGAACGATATATGTTCTATTTGGCAAACAGTTTGAAAGATTTGGCGGGAACACAGAGACATCAAACGGAGTCCGAAATAAATCAGATCCAGCATTTAATGAAAGAATGGAAAGGACAGTACTCCAACGATCCTGAATTAAATGTTCTTGTTTCGTCCCTTGTGGACTCGCATGCACAATTTAAAGTGAAAGTGATGGAACTGGAAAAGGAAGTGAAAAACGAATCGATTGACTTTTACAAGAAACGTATCAAGGCGGGTGGATTTTGGGAAGAAGTGTGGTATAGCTATTACAATATTGGTCGGTTAAATATGGAAATGGGAGATATTGAAAAGGCCGTGTATAATTTGCAGCAAGCATATATTTTATACCCACAACGTGTCGAAAATCTGTATGAAATTGTAAAATACTATCGGGAACGATCACAAAATGAAATGGCCGTGCATTTTTATACACTTGCACGTGAGTCGCTGATTCGATATCCATGCCGCGACTATCTCTTTATTCAGAGAGACGTGTATGACTATAAATTAGATTACGAGATGACTATTCTGGGTTACTATGCCAACCCAAACCGATTAGACTTGCCCAAACTATGTATGAATGTCCTAAAACATGAAGGTATTGATGAAGGAAGTGCCAAGAATGTACTTTGTAACTACAAGTTCTATTCCGATCACCTGGACAAGTATGAATTCAAAGCCATGGAACCATTTCATTCTATTTTAAAGAGCATGGGAAATAAAAATCTGGAAATTCCTTCCGAGAAGTATCCTCATTTTGTATCAAGTACACCATCTTTTTGTAGGATCGAAGGGACAGATGATTCTCTATTTGCACTTATTCGATATGTTGACTATAAAGTGAATGACCAAGGTGGATACACGCAACAAGAAACCATCCAAACGAAAAATGTCGTGGGTATTATTTCCAAAAAAGACGGAGGAACTTGTATTTGCGAGAAAGAGGCTTTCTTGGAATACGATTCTATCCATGACAATCTTTATGTTGGCCTGGAAGACGTACGATTATTCTCTCACCGAGAAAAAATTTATTATACGGCGAACCGAGGACTTGGATACGGCCAGATGGTCATTGAACACGGCCAAATCAACCGCCATACTTTCAAAACGGAACACGCCAAGTTTTTGAAATTCGAAGGGCAAAGTGCGGTAGAGAAAAACTGGGTCATGTTTGCCAATGACGAAACGCTACGAATGGTTTACCACTGGTACCCAATGGTTTTGGGCGTCGTAAAAGAGGATGTTCTTGAAAAAACCCATACCATACAAACGCCCTATATTTTCAAATATTTCCGTGGTTCGACAAACGGTATCGTCGTGGGGAATGAAATTTGGTTTCTTTGTCATGTTGTTTCGTATGAAGATCGACGATATTATTACCACGCAATGGTCATGCTGGATAAAAAAACATTTCAATTGAAGAATTATACCAAGATGTTCACTTTCAAGAAGGAAAAAGTCGAGTATTGTTTAGGGATGGATGTGTTTGATGAGAAAGTAATGTTCGGTTATAGTACAATGGACAGAGAGACACATTACATGAATATCGGCAAATCATGGTTCGAAGATAATAAAGTCATGTAATCGATCCTTTTGCTAATTTGAACGCTTTCTTCCCATGATCACACCCCTTGTCAATGATATCAAAATCAACTGCGGCTGCTTTACCCGCGGTGATTGCACTTGCTAATCTTGCTAAACCCCAAGATTGTGGGGTTTGATTCGGTCGCGAACCGGACGAGTAATAGGCTCCTTCTCCCTTTTTTACGATTTGGTTGAGGGCGGATAATGAACAACCTGTTTTTGCGGCTAATTCTTGGTTCGGTACCATTGTGTTTATACCATACATACGATATGCATTCGAAACATGGTTGGATTTTTTACTTTTAAACGATGAAACTCGTTTGCGTGTATAGTATTGACGTTTCTTATATAGTTTTTTGGATTTATTCAACATACGAACCACTTTTTTTTTATCTTTTCTCGATAATTGTTTTGGAACATATCGAGTGGGAAACATGATGTCTATATATTATAATATACTATACGATTTTATATTATACTATGTAATCCAAGGATTTGCAAATACCGAAAGTGCGACGATGAAACCTCGTGATCCCGTATTTACGTATAGCATCTAAATGCATTTTCGTTCCATATCCCATGTTTTTTTTCAAACCGTACATCTCGTCAAACATAGGAAACTGACGACAAATCTCCAGGATAGAGTTATCACGAGCCACTTTAGCCAAGATAGACGCGGCCGCGATATTCGCATAGGCATTGTCTCCTTTTATAAATGTTTCGTGTACGACTCGCGTTTGCGTCTCTGCATGTGTATAAGGCGGGAAATCATTCCCATCCACCATCAAACAAAACTTTTCATTTTCTTTGATCATCGGGATGTTTCTTTTTTCCAGTTGAGAGATAATCTCTCTCGCACAAGTATGCATCCCTTTAATCACCGCCATTCGGATGTTAATCGCATCAATCTCTTCGTTTTCAATATAAGTGATATGGTAAGCCAATGCATTTTTCACGATATACTCATATAATCCAGCCAACTTCGATTTCGCGATTTTTTTACTGTCACGTATCAAACTGGTATCCATGGATCCGTCTTTAGGTAAGACCACTGCCGCTACATAGACCCGGCCCAAAAGAGGCCCTCTACCTGCCTCGTCAATCCCAATTTCGTATTGGTATTTATCCTGATCGTAGAACATGGCCAAGGGAACATGAGCCTCGCGCCTTTTCCTTTCCTTTTTCTCGAGTTTAGGGATTTTACTCGGTAGTCTCATTTCGTCTTCCATGCCTTTATTTTATATACGAAAATATAATTTCCATCTCTCAATTCAATTTTGGTCCAATATTTTTATGGGCGTATGATATATCGCGAAGAATGAAGTCGTTTCGGTTCACTCCATTAATGATTTTTTTGATTATATTGGCCACATTACTCATAGGGTATGTACTGACTCATCTGTGGAAAAACTTTCAATCGTCGGTGGTCGAAGGGTTCGGGACTACAGACGGGATCCCACTTGCCGGGTACTCCACGCCGGACACAAAAGTGATTCATCTCGTGGAAGATCTTCTTTATTTTGATCCGGTAAATAAATCCATTATCAATAAACCACCCGGAAGTAATGTGCTATATATAAAAACCACAAGCGGTACAGATATGTCATTTAATTTAGCTGCTGCTGTCGGGTATACTGTGATTGATTCAGGATTCGGAGATATAAGTTACAATTCGGCCACGCTAACTCCTGGTACGTTGGTAACTGATATATCGAATGTCGGTGCGGCCAAGACATATTTTTCGGACCTGGCAGGAGAAAAAAATCTGTACATGGAGGTTGATTTAAGCAACGGCGGGGTAACGACTGAGCCTACAGACGCTACCCGCATAAAATCGTTGAGAACATTCACCGATACTACTCAAAATGTATCCGTCTCCTCAGTGAATTATCCTTTATTGAAAACAATAACCCCGACGAACTATAATAAAAGAAGATATTATCGTCTGTCGAAGTCATTCAACGTCGCGAATCTTGGCACAGGAGATTCGGTAAAGTATACATACACGACGACGGATAATAAATATGCAGTGGTCTATATTCCGGTTGCAACAACAAGAGTGATTTTTATACACGTCATCGATCTCACGTACAAACAGCACGCTGAAACCTTTTATTTCAATTCCGCCACGACCGATGTGGCAAGCATTCGTCTTGGGAAAAATATTTTCGATAAAACCGTTACAACCGTACCTGCCACCTTAGCTGAAGCGAATGGAACGAGTGTGACTCCGCTTACCATGACTACTTCGACTGACGTAGATTTTGACGTGGCACTGAAGTATGACGAAACCAGTAAAACCGTTCATGTAATGGGTTCTAAGAAGGAAACCGTTGGACGAACCCAATTTTATGCGATTTTGAGTTTCGCAAGTACTACGAAAGTCTCTATCAATTTCTCTTCAACGACTATCGGGAATTCCACATTTACTTCATCCTCATCCACCGACGTGTCATCGAATACATTAGGAGATCTAACCAGTACCCTTGAACAACTGAAGTTGTTGAAAGATTTTTTCGGTTCGTCCAGTAGTGACTACTTTTTGAAAACAGAAGTGGTTCCTCCCGTATGTCCTTCTTGTCCTTCTTGTCCTGGTAGTGGCGTGTGTACATCTTGCGGAGGCAATGGAGGAAGTGGAACAAATACGTCAGGTACCGGATCGACAGATATCACATCGAATGAATTAGCCAAGGATTTCGGTACAGGGACGACGAATTTAATACGCGACGGAGCGACCGGAACCACTTCTTTAATTCGTGACGGCGTGAGTGGAGCGACGAACATCGCAGCAAACAGTGCATCGGGGATCGGAGAATTCGCAAAAGACAGTGCATCGGGAATAGGAGATTTCGCCAAAGATGTGGCTGGCGGTGCAGCATTGGGAACAGCAGTGGCAGTCGGAGGTGCCTATGGTATTGGGCGTGATGCAGTAGGAGGGGTTTATAATGCTGCAACGGACGCAGTTTCTGGAACGGTTGGATTAGGTCGTGAAATTATTTCCGGGACTACTGGAATGTTAAATAGACAAGGTCAGGGTCAAGGACAAGGACAAGGCTATAGTCAGGGTCCTAATATGTCCATGGGTGGATATCAGAACTCCTATGCAGGACAGAATTCGTACCAGCAGCATCCGTCGACTGTCGGACAAGACCCGTATAGTTATTTCGGCGCAGTCCCTCCCAGAACAGGTAGTTCAAACTATATGCCGAGAACAGCGGATTTCAGCCATTTCGGTAGGTAGATAATATTTCGTGTATGGCTATAAATATTATCAAAATGATTTTCTTCTCTCATATAAATAATTCTTGAATCTTTTCCCGAATTTCTATTTTTATATTTCCGACAAATCCTATTATTTTTTCTCCCCCCCCCTCCTTTTTCGGGATGGCATTAGATACTGCATAAAATGCACATTAAATTATAGACTGATCCACTGACAAAAATTAAGAATGTACTTACTAAAATTATTACGAGTCAGTAAGGAGGTGGCATTAAAGACTGCATAAAATAAGACGAAATTTGTAAGCTTATATACTGCTAATAAATTAGGTTTCAATATCAAATATTATTCCTGGACAGTAAGGGGATGGCATTAAAGACTTCCAAACCGGCATTAAAGACTTCCAAACTGGCATTAAAGACTTCCAAACTGGCATTAAAGACTTCCAAACTGGCATTAAAAACTGAACTATTACTTTCAAACAAACCGCTGACCCCGGACCAACTTTATGTAATTGCCGTCACAAAAACCTTACGTATGAATTTCTATAAATTTTTTGTGTCACCCAAAAAATTTCTATCCTTTATAAAATGATTGCTTGCACATTTATTTTATTTTTCATTTCATATGTTCCACAAATCCTATTATTTTTTCTCCCCCCCCCCTCCTTTTTGGATGGCATCCAATCCTTACAATAAAGACACTATAAATTCCAGACTGACTCCCCGCTAAAACATAAGAATAAACTAACTATAATTATTACGAGTCAGTAACGATTGGCATTAAAGACTTCCAAAACGGCATTAAAGACTTCCAACTTTGGCATCAAATCCTTACAACCGGCATTAAATCCTTCCAAACTAGCACTTTTTGACTTTAACTCTGAAATCGGATCAATTTATGTCATACCTTTAAAATACCTTCCTTATCAATTGCTATAAAATATATTATCTAATACACATAAGATTTTCATCTTTCATAAAAATATATCTTGAACTATTATTTTGATTAACATTTTATATTTCCAACAAATCCTATTATTTTTTCTCCCCCCCCCCTCCTTTTCGGGATGGCATTAGATACTGCATATATGGCATTAAAAAATATAGACTGATACACCGCAAAATATTCAGAATATACTTACTAAAATTATTACGAGTCAGTAAGGAGGTGGCATTAAAGACTGCATAAAATAAGGCAAAAATTGTAAGCTGATATACTGCTAATAAATTAGGGTTGAAACTCAAACGTCGTTCCGAGACAGTAAGGAGATGGCATTAAATACTGCATAAAAGGCATTAAAGACTTCCAACCTGGCATTAAAGACTTCCAACCTGGCATTAAAGACTTCCAACCTGGCATTAAAGACTTCCAACCTGGCATTAAAGA
>Ga0209443_1000299_pt1 | contig 33691 bp, 33 predicted proteins | sample LauGreBMM110DCMD_2_FD_187571 | JGI IMG/M metagenome (GOLD analysis project Ga0209443, IMG submission 187571) | Freshwater lake microbial communities from Lake Michigan, USA - Su13.BD.MM110.DCMD (SPAdes) (version 2) | ecosystem: Environmental > Aquatic > Freshwater > Lake | place: Lake Michigan... | reverse complement strand
TGCTAGCAACTGGCGGCTATGGGCGCGCCTATTTCTCCGCGACATCGGCGCACACCTGCACGGGTGATGGTGGCGGTATGGTGCTGCGGGCTGGCTTGCCACTGCAGGATATGGAGTTTGTCCAGTTTCACCCAACCGGCATTTATGGCGCTGGCGTGTTGATTACTGAAGGCGCACGCGGCGAGGGCGGTTACCTGACCAACAGCGAAGGCGAACGCTTCATGGAGCGCTATGCCCCATCAGCCAAGGATCTCGCATCACGGGATGTTGTCAGCCGTTCCATGGCGCTAGAAATGCGCGAAGGCCGCGGCTTAGGTGCGCACAAGGACCATATCTACCTTCACCTCGACCATATCGATCCCGCGGTATTGGCGCAGCGTTTGCCCGGCATTACGGAAAGCGGAAAGATTTTTGCGGGTATCGACCTTACGCGTCAGCCACTGCCGGTGACACCGACTGTCCACTATAATATGGGCGGCATTCCGTGTAATTATCATGGACAGGTTGTAACTAAAATGGGCGATGATCCCGAAGTGATCGTTCCTGGGCTTTACTCCGTTGGTGAAGCAGCCTGCGTTTCTGTGCATGGTGCAAACCGCTTGGGATCAAACTCGCTCATCGACCTTGTGGTGTTCGGACGTGCTACTGGTTTGCATCTAAAGTCATCACTCACCCCCGGTGCGCCGCATAAGGCATTGCCAACTGACGCCGCTGACTTGGCGCTGTCGCGGGTAGACAAGTTTCGTGGCGCAAAGGGCGGTTCGCCGACCGCAGAGATCCGCTTACAGATGCAGCGCACGATGCAAAAGCACGCCGCGGTTTTCCGCGACACGGCCTTGCTGAAAGATGGCGTGACCGAAATGCAGAAGGTAAACCAGCGTCTGGCTGACGTTCATGTGACCGACCGCAGCCTGATCTGGAACACTGACCTTATCGAAACGCTTGAGCTCGATAACCTCATGGCGCAGGCGGTGTGCACAATTGAAAGCGCAAACAACCGCAAGGAAAGCCGCGGCGCCCATGCGCATGAAGATTTCCCAGCGCGTGATGATACCAATTGGATGAAGCATACTTCTTCATGGTTCGATGGCTGGGGCGGTTCAGGCGGCAAAGTCAAAATCGACTATCGCCCGGTCCATGATTACACCCTGACCGACGAAGCAGAGTATATTAAGCCAAAACCACGCGTTTATTGATCGTCTCAAAAACGGAGGCTGTGATGTGCAGGCTCCGTTTTCGGTTTGCATGATCAAAAATCGAACAAGCGACGATGATTTCGTTAGCTTGTGTGCGTGCCTGAAACGCCTGAACCGCTGACTTCACGGTGTCGGCTGCACCAATGGCGCTGGCGGACAAAACATCATTCAGAGCTGATGCAAAATGCGGGGGCAGGGAGGCCACATAGCCCTCCACCGGCGGCGGCAATTGGCGTGGATTGCCCGTGCGCAACGCAACGAAGCTTTGCATCAACGAGCTTGCCAGATATTCCGCCTCCGCGTCGGTTTCCGCCGCGATGATATTGAACGCGGCAATCGCATGCGGCGCATCAAGCACGGCGCTTGGGCGAAAGTGGCTGCGGTAGATGTGTAGCGCCTCATCCAGCATTTGTGGCGCAAAGTGGCTGGCAAAGGCGAAGGGAAGGCCCAATGCTGCTGCGACCTGCGCGCCGTAGAGGCTGCTGCCCAAGATAGAGAGTTGCACATTCGCGCCAGCGCCCGGCGTGGCGACGATACCCGTTTTGCCATCATCGGCGAAATAACTTTGTAATTCCATCACATCGCGCGGGAAAGCATTTGGGTCGCTGTCGAGCGTCCGCCGGATCGCGGCCGCGACGAGTTGGTCGCTCCCCGGCGCACGGCCAAGCCCTAAATCAATTCGGCCGGGATACAGCGCATCCAATGTTCCAAACTGTTCGGCAATGACCAAGGGGGAATGGTTGGGCAACATGATGCCGCCCGAACCAACACGCATCGTCTTCGTTGCTGCCGCAATGTGCCCGATGACAACGCTGGTCGCAGCGCCCGCAATTCCGCGCATGCCGTGATGTTCGGCGACCCAGTAGCGGGTGAAGCCAAGGCTTTCCGCATGCGCTGCCAGATCAGCCGCGTTGGCCAATGCGGAAGAGACGTTACCGCCTTCAACGACAGGTACGAGATCAAGAATGGAAAATGCAGTCATGGTTCTTAAATGGTGGCTTAGCCCGCCAAAGCCAAGCGCAATCGGCTTTTGGTTCCTGATCAGTTAAGCTCAGCGCCAGCGAAGCATCGATCGCTCAAGTTCCGATACCGACTTAACGCCCATTAGCCGCATGTCGCGGGCAATTTCATCATGCAACTTGCCGACGATGCGCTCCACGCCAGGTTGCCCAGCTGCGGCCAATGCATAAAGATAGAGCCGCCCACCTGAACAGGCAGTTGCGCCAGCGGCAAGGGCTTTCAAAACATGGCTTCCGCGCTGCACCCCGCCATCGCAAATGATGTCGATTTTACCAACCACGGCGTCGGCGATTTCAGCTATTTGGTCAAATGGCGAACGCGAACCATCCAATTGGCGGCCACCATGGTTTGAGATCATGATAGCAGTCGCGCCAATATCCACCGCCCGTTTTGCGTCGTCGACCGACATGATACCCTTTAGGCAAAATTCCCCGTCCCAGTCAGACCGGACCTTTTCAGCCATCTTCCAATCCATTGAGGTGTCGAGCATCGTGTTGAAATATTCTGCCACGGAAACCGCAACATTGGTGCCGGCATCCACATGTGTTTGCAAATTGGGTAGCGAGAATTTCTCTCGGAACATGTAATTCAGTGCCCACATCGGGTGGATGGCATAGCTTAGGACAGACTCGGGCGTAAAACGCGGCGGTGATGTAAACCCGCTGCGCAAACACCGTTCGCGGTTTCCGGAGACAATAGTGTCCACGGTCAAGGCAATCGCATCAAACTTTGCGGCCTTGCAACGTTCGATCATCGACGTGTTCAGACCCTTGTCCTTGTGGATGTAGAGTTGGAAAAGTTTGGGCGTTTTAATTTTCTCGCCCACCTCCTCGATGCTCACCGTGGCAAGCGAGGAGATGCCGAACCATGTATTGAACCGCTGCGCTACCGATGCAACGGCCCGTTCGCCTTGCCAGTGAAAAAGGCGTTGCAACGCCGTGGGTGAGAGCATCAGCGGCATATCAATGCGCTTTCCCATCACGGTGACGCCCATGTCGATGTCCGACACTCCGGCCAGGACATTGGGCACGAGGTCGCAATCGTCAAAGCTTGCGCTGTTGCGCAGCTTGGTCCGTTCATCGTCAGCAGCGCCGTCGATATAATTGAATATGGGTGACGGCAGACGCGCCTTCGCTAGACGGCGGAAATCGGCAACATTATGGCAATTATTCAAACGCATGAACGGCCTATGACATATCTTTTAGACAATTGCATGCATTAGGATTCTTCGTCTAAAATCCATGCGTGGACATGCTTTCGACGGGCGCTTGTCCTGCGTCAACATTGCGTTTAGCGTTGCAAAGCGCACGTAAAGCTCACCTTAAATACAAAGGCACTCCTCGATGTTCCTCAAAGACAAAACAGCACTCATTACTGGATCTACCTCAGGTATCGGGCTTGGCTATGCACGCGCCTTGGCGGCACAAGGTGCGCACGTAATGATCAATGGCTTTGGCGATAGGGATGTTATCGATGGCTATGTCGCCGAACTGGCTGAATCTAGCGGCGGAAAGGCCATGTATTCTGCTGCCGACATGACCAAGCCGGAAGTGATCCGTGCCATGATGGCCGAGTGTGCAGAAAAGCTTGGTGCGCCTGACATATTGATAAACAATGCCGGGATACAGCATGTCGCGCCCGTTGATGAATTTCCCGAAGATAAATGGGACGCGATTATGTCGATCATCCTGTCTTCGGCATTCCACACGACAAAGGCAGCGTTACCCGCGATGAAGGCAAAAGGCTGGGGCCGCATCATTAACACAGGTTCCATGCACAGTCTGGTCGCTTCGCCATTTAAGTCGGCTTATAATGCCGCAAAGCATGGCCTTGCAGGTTTTACAAAGACTGTGGCGCTTGAGGTGGCGACGCAAGGGATAACGGTGAACAATATCTGCCCCGGATATGTTTGGACGTCTTTGGTGGAAAACCAAATCCCGGATACCATGAAGGCACGTGGGTTGACCCGGGATCAAGTGATCAATGATGTGCTGTTGGCCAATCAGCCGCAGAAGAAATTTGTGCAGGTTGAACAACTGGCGGCATTAGCGGTGTTTTTGTGCCGTGAAGAGGCAAGTGCGATCACGGGCACGAACCTCTCGGTCGATGGCGGGTGGACTGCGCAGTAACAATTGCGTCTGTGACAATAGGTGAAGCTTATTGGTCGATCATCGCTTTATCGGCACTCGATGTATCAGTTGGAGTGGCCGCCCCTGGCATCGCAAAGGCAGTGGGAGTGAAGCTGCCGGTGCTGCTTTGTCCAGCATCGGGGTTTGCAGCACTGGTTTGCATAGAAGTCCCAAATGGCATGCCAAAGTTGGGCTGCGTTGGGTTGCCATCGATGGTCGGCGCGCCGATTTGGAAATCGCTGCCTGGGTCTGCATTGAATTGGACAGGAACGGGATCCGGCGCAGGCAAAGGAAGTTGAAGTGTATTTTCCGGTACTGACGCAATGCTTTGTGCGGGCGCTTTTTGGGCTTTTGGTATCAGAGGGTCGTTATCTGGAATGACCATCGCGATCAGTCCAGCGACCAACAAAACTCCCAATAGCACTTTTAGTCTATTATCCACGCGACCCAGCCCGTCTGTGTTCGACGAGGGCAATAATAGGTTGGCGTTAACAAAATATGAGCGACGAAAGTCGTGCCATATAAAAAACCGCCGGCATCGCTGCCGGCGGTCAGGTGTTTTTCCTCCCCAGGAAAACTCTTTAAATGCTATAGATTACTTCCCGCCAGCGCTGCCTAACCGGTGGTAAAGTCGCGCAAATTTGACGGATTCTGGCTTATCCTGAATAACTTCAAGATAATAGACCAATGCTTGACGCAATAAGGTCAAATCTTCAGTCGAAAGCACAGCGCGTGCGCGTGGAGGTTCGCTCATTTCAATCGCTCCTTACGCGCCTTGGCCAAACTGGTTCATTGTGTTGTCTTTGCCACCAGCTTTCAGCGCGGCTTCGCCAGCAAAATATTCCTTATGGTCATCACCAATGTCGGAACCTGACATATTCTGGTGCTTCACACAGGCGATGCCTTGGCGGATTTCCTTGCGTTGAACGCCGGCCACATAGCCAAGCATCCCCATTTCGCCGAAATAATCCTTGGCGAGGTTGTCGGTGCTGAGCGCTGCCGTATGGTAGGTTGGCAGGGTAATGAGATGGTGGAAAATGCCGGCGCGCTTTGCTGAATCGCGCTGGAAGTTCTGGATGCGCACATCGGCTTCAATTCCAAGTGCAGTGTCATCATAACTTGCGCTCATCAGATTTGCGCGTTCGTAGGCGGAAACATCTTGTCCTTCAGCGGACCATGCATCAAACACCTGCTGACGGAAATTCAGCGTCCAATTGAAGCTTGGCGAGTTGTTGTAGGCAAGCTTTGCATTTGGAACGACTTCGCGAATGCGGTCTACCATGCCTGCAATTTGCTCAATATGCGGCTTTTCCGTTTCGATCCAGATGAGGTCCGCGCCATTCTGAAGCGAGGTGATGCAATCCAATACGCAGCGATCTTCGCCAGTGCCGGAGCGGAACTGGAACAGATTGGAGGGCAAGCGCTTTGGACGCAACAGCTTTCCGTTGCGGTTCAAAATGACATCGCCATTTTGGGCCGTGGCGGGGTCAATTTCCTCGCAATCGAGGAAGCTATTGTACAAGTCGCCCAAGTCGCCAGCAGCGGTTGAAACGGCGATTTGCTTGGTTAGGCCCGCACCAAGCGAGTCTGTACGTGCAACGATGATGCCGTCTGGAACGCCAAGTTCTAAGAAAGCGTAACGGCACGCGCGAATTTTCTGCAAGAAATCTTCATGAGGCACGGTGACTTTGCCGTCTTGGTGGCCGCATTGCTTTTCGTCGGAAACTTGATTTTCGATCTGCAAAGCGCATGCGCCGGCTTCGATCATTTTCTTTGCGAGCAAATATGTGGCCTCGGCGTTGCCAAAGCCTGCATCTATGTCGGCAATAATGGGTACGACATGCGTTTCGTGGTTCTCGATTTTGGCCATGGTGGCCGCCTCGCGCGCCGCATCATTTTGGCTGCGGGCGTCGTCGAGGTCACGGAACAAAATGTTGAGTTCGCGGCTATCAGCTTGGCGCAGGAACGTATAAAGTTCTTCAATGAGCGCTGGTACGCTTGTCTTTTCATGCATGGACTGATCAGGCAGTGGGCCGAACTCACTTCGCAAAGCGGCAATCATCCAACCTGACAGATACAAATACCGCTTTTTGGTTGTGCCAAAATGCTTCTTAATGGAGATCATTTTTTGCTGGGCTATGAACCCGTGCCAGCAACCGAGGGACTGCGTATATTGTGCAGGGTTGGCATCATATGCAGCCATGTCATTGCGCATGATCTCGGCCGTATAGCGCGCAATGTCGAGACCGGTCTGGAAACGGTTTTGCAACTGCATCCGCGCTACAGATTCCGCGCTGATGGAATCCCATGTTCCCTTGTGCGCAGAAATATGCGCGTTGGTTTCGGCGATGAGTGACTGGTACGACATTGACAATTCCTTTTTGTCGAAGGGAGGATAGACGTTAGTGCCTCACCTCAAACCATGTGAATAACGAGTCAATTTTGTAATATTTGTTGTATTATTGTATGAATAAGCTACCGTTTGTTTGTCGTTATGTAACTTTATTGACAAAGGTTGGTCATGGCAGAAGAAAAGTTATTTGCGGGGCATTCTGTCCGCAGGATCCGCCGAGCCAATGGCTTAACGCAAGGTGCTATGGCTGAAGCCTTAGCAATTTCGCCGTCTTATCTTAATTTGATTGAGCGTAATCAGAGGCCGCTGACGGCAACGCTGCTTCTAAAACTTGCCCAATCTTATGATTTCGATCCTCGTACGTTAACGGGCACAACCCCGGGCGGCGGGGTGGATGCCATCCGCCGAAGGCTTAACGACCCTATGTTTACAGACCTCGATATTGACCGCGCTCAGGTAGAAGAATGGATCGCTGCCAGCCCTGATGCAGCAGAGGCGTTTGCCCGATCCTTTGACCGTCTGTCGGGCGGGTCGTATGGCGGAGCAGGCGGCGGGCAAATTGGTGGACATGGCGAGCCAGAGGCTATTGCGTCGGCCCGGCGTGAAATTGAGCGTTGGCGCAACCATTTCGCCGATTTGGACTCGCAAGCAGAGAGCCTTGCTGACGAGTTGCGCCTTGCTAATGCGGACATTTACGGCGCGATCACCGAACGATTACGCGTGAAGCATCAGCTTTCCATGCGCATTCTGCCATTTGATGTCATGCCTGACCGATTACGGCGGCTCGACCTTCATGCGCGGCAGCTTCAACTATCTGAACTCCTTGACCCGGCCAGCCGTACTTTCGCGGCCGCCTTGCAACTTGGTATGTTGGAAGCCAAGGCGGAAATTGACGCTTTAGTTGCTGGTGCATCCTTTACCGAAAGAGCTGCCGAACGCCTGTATAGGCGGCATTTGAGTAGCTATTTTGCAGCAGCCGTCATGATGCCTTACGTGCGTTTTCTGCGCGCATGCGAGGCAACGGGCTATGATATCGTGTTGCTGCAACGCCGCTTTGGCGCTGGTTTTGAACAGATTGCCCACCGCCTAACGACATTGCAAAGGGTAGGGCAGCGTGGTCTGCCTTTCTTCATGCTGCGGATTGATCGCGCGGGGCAGAGCAGTAAACGCTATGCTGGGGCAAGCGCCTCACCATTGGTGGAAACGGATCGCCGATGCCCCTTATGGCAAGTGCATACTGTATTTGCACGGCCAGGAACCCTTATGCCGCATCTGGTCGAACTGGAGGATCAAAGCCGCTGGTTCACTTTGTCGCGAACTGTTCACCCACAAACCGCGGTAAGCGGCGGGATCGAAGCAGAGTTTGCCATTTGTCTTGGTATTGATGCCAAGTTAGCTGCACCATTGGCTGCTGCGCGTGGGCTTGACCTTAACAACGGAGCCGCAACCGCTATTGGTCTTGGCTGCTCTGCCTGCACCCGCCCTGATTGTCCACAGCGCAGCGCACCGCCAGCAGGACGCGTGCTTGTATTCAACGAACGCGAAAGAGGCATGTCGCCCTTCACATTCGACCGGAATAGCTAGTCTGTTGGGAAATCGCGCACTTTTTGGCTACTGCCGCGCGGTAGGATCAACACTTCATTTCCGTTTGCAACAATGAGCAAGTCGTCAACATTATGCACCGAAACGCGGATGCCATGCGCGTGAATAAGGTTGCCGCTGCTTTGATGGAGACGAATAGCGCTGATTCTTCTCGCAATTTTATCTTCAGCGGTATCGTTAAGCCTTAATTGCAGGGGCTAATTGAGCGCAAGTAATTCTGTCGGATCAATTCCCGCACGCTGCATCTGCGCTTTCACGTCTGGCCAAATATTCTGCACGAAATTTTCACGTTCAAAGCTGCGCAATTTCGCAGTTGCGCCGCTGGCTACGAACAGGCCTACGCCGCGCTTGACGTCTACCAGGCCGCTGTCTTGAAACAATTGATACGCCTTAGCCACTGTAAGGGGGTTGGCACCTTGATCTGCCGCGAAAGCGCGCACGGAAGGGAGTATCTGACCCTCTTTATAATTACCATCAAGAATGGCAGCCGCAATCACGTCGCGCAATTTCAAGTAGACGGGCTTTTCATCGTTTTTCATCGCATGCTTACTGCCATAATACACTATGGCGCGTCAAGCATGCCTAAATCCCTTTAGTCAGGGCCACTGACGGATAATGTCTCCGGCTATGGGCCGAGGACGCTCTTCTAGTGCAAGCGCAGGGGTTCCGATAAAGAACATGCCCGCGATCCTCTCCTCGTCTAGACAAAGGCTGTCGCGAACCATGGGATCGTAACTGGCCCACCCTGTAATCCAACTTGCTACAAAGCCGTGCGCATGTGCCGTGTGGATAAGGTTCATGGCGGCTGCGCCAACGCTCAATTGTTGTTCCCAAAGCGGGATTTTTGCGCTTGGTTGGGGCGCAGACATAAGGAACACAAGCGTTGGGGCCATGCGCGCAGTCGCTATCGCTGCGTCTATTTGTGCAGGCCGCGCATCTGGATTGGCAGCAAGGAAGGCCTTTGAAAGCAGTTCGGCAAAAGCTTCGCGGTCGGTGATTTCGACAAATCGCCACGGGAATAACTTCCCATGATCGGGTGTGCGCATTGCGGTTTGTAAGATCCGGTCGAGCGTTGGCGCGTCTGGGCCAGGGGTAACCATGTCGCGCGGTTTACCTGAGCGACGTGTTTCTAAATAGGCGGTTACAGAAGAAAGATCGTTGAACATTCCGCTCCCTTCGACGAAATTAGACCTCTTCGGCAATAAAATTCTTCACAGGCGCAGTTTTTTCGGTAGGTTCCGTTGCAACTGTTCCCATCAAGGGGGCATCAAACATAACAGAGATGAGGGGTTCGCTCGATGGCGACATCATATGCGCAAGATGGAGATGCGGCAGGGACATTCCTTGGCCATCCCAAGGGGCTTTTTGTATTATTCTTTGCTGAAATGTGGGAGCGGTTTTCCTATTACGGAATGCGCGCACTGCTCATTTTCTATCTGACGAAGCATTGGTTGTTTTCGGATGAAAAGTCCGGCGTCATTTACGGCGCTTATACGGCATTGGTTTACATCACGCCCGTTCTAGGTGGTTATCTTGCGGATCGCTATCTTGGGCAACGAAAAGCGGTCACCTATGGCGCCGTCTTGCTAACTTTTGGACATCTTTTGATGGGTTTTGAGGGTGCAGGCGGGCAAGATGCAGCGTCGCTGAATGTCTTCTGGCTTGCGCTTGCGTTCATTATCGTGGGATCAGGCTTTCTGAAGGCCAATATCTCCGTAATCGTTGGCCAACTTTATCCGCGCACGGATGTCCGCCGCGATGGTGCGTACACGATTTTCTACATGGGTATTAACTTGGGCGCCGCTTTGGGCTCGCTTATGTGCGGATATCTGGGTGAAACATATGGCTGGTCTTACGGCTTCGGCGCTGCGGGCGTTGGTATGTTGCTTGGCCTGATCGTGTTCATCATATTCAAGCCGCTTTTGCTGGGCCGTGGTGAACCATCGAACCCTGAAGCTCTCAACAAGCCTGTAATGGGTATCAAACTAGAGTGGCTGCTGTACCTCGTTGGCCTTGTCGCAGTTGTCATCTGCTGGTGGCTTGTCCAAAATCAGGCGGTAGTCGGCAGTCTGCTTGGTGTTGCGGGCGCGATATTGGTGGGTTATGTTTTGTGGACAGCGGTCCGGAAACTTGAGCCGCACGATCGAGACCGCATTTTTGCAGCGATGTTCCTCATCATCGGGTCGATCCTGTTCTGGGCATTGTTTGAACAAGCAGGTTCGTCGTTGAACCTGTTCACGGACCGACATGTGGATCGCTCTGGCGTGCCAGCATCTGTTTTCCAATCGTTGAATGCGATTTACATCGTCTTACTTGCTCCGCTGTTTGCATGGCTTTGGACAACGCTGGGCCGCAAGGAGCTTGAACCTTCGGCGCCAGTAAAGTTCGGCTTAGGCATAGTTCAGCTTGGCATTGGCTTTTTGGTTTTGGTGGCGGGTTCGGCTGCTGCGGGCGATAGCATGGTGCCCGTATTGTTCATCTTCCTCATTTACCTGTTCCACACGACCGGCGAATTATGCCTTTCGCCTGTGGGCCTGAGCGCAATGAACCGCCTTGCACCAGTGCACCTTGCTTCGCTGATTATGGGCACATGGTTTTTTGCATCGGCGACTGGCAATTTTGCTGCCGGTTTGATTTCAGCAGCTACGGGTTCGGAAGCTGCGTCTGGAGAGGGCGCAGGACGTGAAGTTGTGATGGCTGTGTACAGCCAGATAGGCTGGATTGCGATTGGCGTTGGTATCGCTGTTGTCGTGATTTCGCCTTTGATTAAGAAACTGATGCACCTCGACAGCTTGCGTGACGATGGCCCTGTCGAAGGCCAAGCTTAAGCAGGGAAGCTTTTGCTGCTGGAGCTCAATCTAAAAATCGGAGTTAATTTATGGCAATATCGAACGCATGGCGCAGTGCTTATCTTGTGCTTCTACTGGCCCTGATGGCGTGTTCCAACGCCGAAGGTCCGAAGACCGCGTCTGCAACACCGGTGGCAAAGCCAGCGGAAAAGCTGCCCGCGCCGTTCCCGTCGACCTACAAAGCCTATCCAGGAGTTGCCACGGCCATTCGTAATGTCACCGTGTACGATGGCGAAGGCGGCAAGATCGACAATGGCGTGGTATTCATGACCGCCGGCAAAATTAGCAGCGTTGGTGGACCTGAAACAGCCATTCCAGCAGGCGTCATGGTCATTGATGGGACAGGCAAATTTGTGACGCCTGGCATCATCGATATTCATTCGCATTTGGGCGATTATCCGACACCGTCGGTAGAAGCGAATAGCGATGGCAACGAAGCCACTTCGCCAACGACACCCGAAGTATGGGCCGAACACAGCGTATGGCCACAAGACCCCGGTTTCAGCCGCGCGCTAACCAATGGCGGGATTACCGCTTTGCAAATTTTGCCTGGTTCAGCAAATTTAATGGGTGGCCGGTCGGTCGTTTTGAAAAATGTCTATGCGCGTACCGTCCAGGGCATGAAATTCCCCGGCGCCCCTTATGGTTTGAAAATGGCCTGTGGGGAAAACCCTAAGCGGGTTTATGGCAGCAAGGGCTGGATGCCATCTACACGGATGGGCAATTTGGCGGTAAACCGTCAGACCTGGATTAAGGCGCAGGAATATAAGAAAAAGCGCGACAGCGGTAAGGAATATAAACGCGATCTTGGAATGGAAACATTGGCAGGTGTGCTTGATGGCGACATCAAAATACAGAACCACTGCTATCGCGCAGACGAAATGGCCATCGTTCTCGATATGGCGAAGGAGTTTGGGTACACCGTTTCGACGTTCCACCATGCGGTAGAAAGCTACAAGATTGCTGACCTGTTGCGCGATAATGGGGTTTGTTCGGCAGTATGGGCGGATTGGTGGGGCTTCAAGATGGAAGCTTATGACGCGATCCCTGAAAATGCCGCCATTCTTCAAAATACTGGTGCGTGTGTCATTATCCATTCTGACGATGAAAATCAGATCCAGCGATTGAACCAAGAAGCTGCAAAGGCGCAAGCCGACGGCCGCCGGATGGGTATCAACATCAGTGATGCTGAGGTCATCAAATGGCTGACCTACAATCCCGCAAAGGCGCTTGGTATCGCAGATAAGACAGGTAGCCTAAAGCCCGGCAAAATGGCCGATCTCGTTTTATGGAACGGCAACCCGCTGAGCGTGTATGCGCGGCCAGACAAGGTGTGGATCGACGGCGCGTTGATGTTTGATGCAAGCAACCCCAAAATACGTCCGGTCAGCGATTTCGAGCTTGGCCAACCAGGTGAAGGAGATGTGAAATGAGGCATTTCCTCTGCGCCGCTGCTGCATTGGCAGCATTCGCAACACCGGCTGTGGCCGAAACAATTGCAATCACGGGTGGCCGAGTTGTGGTCGGTGACGGCACTGCGCCAATTGACGGGGGTACAGTTATCATCCGCGACGGGAATGTCGTTGCCGTTGGTATGAGTGTCGCCGTACCGGCTGGAGCCCGCCGGATAGATGCAAAGGGCAAGTGGGTGACCCCCGGTGTTTTTGCAGGCTTTACGCGGCTTGGTCTGTCTGAAGTCGACGCCGTTAAGGGCACCAACGACAAAAGCGGCGGCAAAAGCGGATTTTCCGCGGCGATCGATGTTGCCCCGGCGATCGATCCGTTTCGTTCGCCATTCGCCGTTAACCGCGCTGCAGGTGTTACCCGCGCCGTGGTCGCACCTGAGGCCGCAGAGAGCATTTTTGCAGGGCAGGGCGCCATTGCTGATTTGGGCGCTGACTCAAATCCAGTGACCAAGGCACGCGCCTTCCAATTTGCTGAATTTGGTGAGGACGGATCCGCGCTCTCGGGCGGAAGCCGTGCGGGAACGCATCTGCATTTCCGCGCCATGCTGCGTGAGGCGCAGGATTATGCCGCTGGCCGTGGTAATTTCGATGATGAGCTATTGAAGGCCGAAGACGCAAAGGCGCTGCTGAATGTGCTTCGTGGCGAAACGCGTTTGTTGATCCACGTTGAAGGCGCCAATGACATGCTGCGCTTGATCGAGCTGAAACGCGATTTTCCTTCGGTGAAGATAGTTTTTGTCGGCGCGAGCGAAGGTTGGCGGATTGCTCCCCAACTGTTAGAGGCTGGGGTCCCGATTATTGCCTCGGCGCTCAATGATTTGCCTGTAACGTTCGAAATGCTCGGTGCAACGCAGAGCAATATTGGACGTATGAAGGACGCGGGCGTTCAGGTTGCGATTGGCATGATCAATGATCGCGATTCCCACCAACTGCGTTATACCACGCAATATGCAGGCAATATTGTCAGTCTGCAATTTGTGCCCGGCGCAACGGGACTGACTTGGGATGAGGCATTTGCCGCGATTAGCTCGGTTCCAGCAGATATTATGGGCGTGGGTGACCGTTTAGGGAGCTTGAAAGCCGGTAAAGCCGCAGATGTCGTCATCTGGGACGGCGACCCGCTGGAGCTCTCCAGCGCGGCTACAACGGTGTTCATTGACGGGGTGGAGCAACCACTCACCAATCGTCAGAATCGCCTCCGTGATCGTTATGCGCGACCAACTGAAGGCGATTTACCAAAGGCGTATGACCGCTGATGAGATGAAAGGTTTTAACGGCAATATTGGGAGGCGGAAGCATCGGTTATGATCAGTTATCTAGCTCTAACTTCCGCTAGCCTTTTGTTTGTCGGAACACATTTCCTCATGTCGCATCCATTGCGCGTACCTCTTGTGCAACGCTTTGGGCCAAAGGGCTTCATGGTCGTCTATTCCGCTGTGTCGCTTGTAACATTTGTGTGGATGGTCGTCGAATTTGGTCGTGCGCCCAAGGCAGAGGGTCTTTGGGCCGTTGGCGATGGCATCTGGGTGGTTGCAAGTTTGCTGACTTTAATCGCCGCAGTGTTGCTGTCAGGATCGTTCATTCGTAACCCGTCACTACCTGGCGTCCCCGCTGCCTTTGCAGCGCAACCGCCATTTGGCGTGTTTAAGGTGACACGTCATCCCATGATGTGGGGTTTTGCCTTATGGGGTATCGCGCATATTCTGGTGGCACCGCGACCCGATAACTTTATCTTTATGGGTAGTCTGATTTTCCTCGCTCTGGCCGGTTCGAAGGCACAGGAGATGAAAAAGCGCGCAATGTTGGGTGGTCAGTGGGCGGCTTGGATCCGCCGCACGCAATTCATAGTCCGCCCCGCAGGCTTGTTAAGCGTCGGGGTCGGACCATGGATTGCAGGTCTATTGCTTTGGGCAGTCGCGACTTGGGCGCACCCTGTTTGGGGTGTTGTTGGAGCGGGTCTCTTTCGGTGGATCGGCGTTTAAAGCCGGACCATTTTCATACCCCGCTCGCCATAACGCGGCCCGGACGTTCCGCCGCGTGGAGCGGCTAGGTCAAGTGTGGCGAGGTCATCGGCGTCGAGCGTGACGTCGCTTGCCTTTGCACTATCTTCCATCGTGACCCGCCGCTTGAAACCGGGGATCGGAACAATGTCGTTGCCTTGCGCCAATATCCAAGCCAGCGCGATTTGCGCGTGGGACGCTTCATGCTTGGCTGCAATCTCGCCCACAATATCGACAATCGCGAGATTGGTCGCAAAATTATCACCCTGAAAACGGGGGTCCTGTCGCCGCCAGTCATTCTCCGGTAGTTCGTCAAGGTTCCGGAATGCGCCGGTCAAAAACCCACGACCAAGCGGCGAGTAAGGGACAAAGCCGATACCAAGCGCGCGACAAGTCGGTAGGATTTCTTCCTCAATATCGCGTTCCCACAGCGAATATTCGCTCTGCAACGCCGAAATTGGTGCCACGGCAGCGGCGCGACGCAATGTTTCCGCGCTAGCTTCGGACAGACCAATATGTTTGATTTTGCCTTCGGTTATGAGGTCGGCCATCGCGCCGACCGTCTCTTCGATAGGGATGCTGGGGTCAACGCGGTGTTGGTAATATAAGTCGAGGCAGTCGATACCCAATCGCGTCAATATACCTTCAACCGCTAACTTTGCATTTGCGGATGAACCGTCCACGCCAATAATATTACCGCCGTCAAATTTGAAACCGAATTTGCTGGCAATGATTAGCCCGTCGCGCTTGCCCTTTATGGCTTGGCCAACAAGTTCCTCATTTTGGAGCGGTCCGTAGATTTGTGCCGTATCGAAAAAATTGATGCCAAGGTCGATGGCGCGGTGGATGGTCTTAATAGCCTCATCGGGGTCGGCATTTTTACCATAAGTGATATTCCCGCCTTGGACCATCGGCATGCAGCCGACGCCAAGTGCAGATACCTTCAGTCCGTGGCCGAGTTCACGATAGTGCATTAGCTTTTTCCTTTTCGGGGGCTTCGATGACGGTGGCAAGAGCGACGTCCATCTGCACATTGCCGGTGGTGCGGAAAATGTCAGGTAGCGTCTCAACGGCAATTAACAGCGCCAGTGGTTCAATCGGGATGCCGAGTGCTAAGCAAATGGGTGCAATTGAAGTGACGAAGCTGACCGAGCCGGGCAGGCTTACGGCACCCATCGAGGTTAAAGCGGCAATGAAGATTGCAAAGCCATAGTCGAAAGCGTCGAGCTCAACCCCGAACCAGTTTGAAACATACAGCGCTACGGCCAAGTTCATGGCTGGTCCGGTCACACGCAGCAGAGCGACGGCCATAGGCAAAACCAGACCTGCAGTAGATTCGCGAACACCAAGTGCTTCGGCCTTTTTCAGCATCAGCGGGAGGCTTGCGAGCGACGATTGGGTCGACACCGCGAATGCCTGAACAGGCGCGATTTGCCTGACAAATTCACCGAGGCGTACCTTGCCGGCGAAAACAGCTATCGGATATGCGAAAGCCCCCACAATGATGCCCACAATAGAAACTGTGACGATATAGTGCGCAACGGCCCCTAAGGCCGCGAGCCCAGATCTGGCCCCGACAACAAAGGCCAGAGCGAATACGCCAATGGGTGCAAGTTTCAGCACCCACTCGATAACGATGACCATCGCGTCGGCAAGCGCGCTAAAAAACCCAGCCATTTGCACGCGTGGCCCTTGCGCAAGGCGGGTCACTGCAAATGCAAAAACCAGCGTGAAGATTAAAAGCGGCAGGATCGAATTATTTGCCGCCGAAGATATGGGATTTGTGGGAACCAGCGCGACGATAAAATCACGTAATGGCGGCTGTTCTGCGACAGCGGGAACCGTTGTGAGTGCCGCCCGCAACGCAGCGGCGCTCTCCGCTGGCATCGGCCATAGGGATAGCAAAGCAGGCGTAAGCACCGCGCCCAAGACGGCTGAGACAACCATAAGGCACACTACCCAAAACACGGTGCGTGCCGCCATCGGCCCCGCGCGCGCTGCTTCGGCGCTTTTTACAATGCCGGTAACGAGCAACGCTACCACGAGTGGTACGACCGTCATCCGCAGGCCATTGAGCCAAAGTGAGCCGACAATGTCGAGCCAATAGGCAATTTGCACCCCAATGACGGGGGCTTGCGCGGCGGCGAAAACTCCAAGGGCAAGACCGATGAAGAGCGCGAGAAGAATGCGAGTAGCGTTTGACATAGCGACGGGTCTTGCCAGCCAGTCGCTCCCTATGCAAGGGAGAGGCTAATCAGCGCGAAAAAATCAATTTGGACGCGCAAAAGAGCAGGAACAAAAATGGCGCGCAAATATTTCGGAACTGACGGCATTAGGGGGCGGAGCAACGTCGGCTCTATGACGCCGGAAATGGCAATGAAAGTCGGCCAAGCAGCGGGCACACATTTTCTGCGCGGGGGGCATAGGCACCGCGTTGTCATTGGCAAGGACACCCGCCTGTCGGGTTATATGATCGAAAATGCGTTGGTGGCGGGCTTTACCAGTGTTGGTATGGATGTGGTTCAGTTTGGCCCGATCCCGACGCCTGCCGTGGCCTTGCTGACTCGCTCGATGCGAGCAGATTTGGGCGTCATGATTTCCGCCAGCCACAATCCCTACGAAGATAATGGTATCAAGCTATTCGGGCCTGATGGGTTCAAATTATCGGATGCCGATGAATTGGCAATTGAGGCTTTGCTGGATGTGCCGGTTGGTCTGGCTGATGCGGCTGACGTCGGGCGTGCGCGCCGTATTGAGGATAGCCGTGGGCGTTATATTCACGCGGTAAAAGCTTCGGTGCCTGAACATATCCGTTTTGACGGACTGCATGTGGTGCTAGATTGCGCCAACGGAGCCGCTTATCAGGTAGCGCCGACCGCGATTTGGGAGCTTGGCGCGAAAGTGACGCCGATTGGCATTGAACCAAATGGCAAGAATATCAACGACAAGGTGGGATCTACACATATCGCAACGTTGCAGGAGACCGTGGTGGCTGCGGGCGCGGATATTGGTATCGCGCTTGATGGTGATGCAGACAGGCTTATCGTTGTGGACGAACATGGCCGCGTGGTCGACGGCGATCAGATCATGGCGCTGCTTGGCTCCGCTATGAGCCGCAGCGGCAAGCTTACTGGCGGCGGGATCGTCGCGACCGTGATGTCCAACCTTGGCCTTGAACGCTATCTTGAGAGCCAAGATTTGCGCCTCATCCGCGCGAAGGTTGGCGACCGCTATGTCCTTGAAGAAATGCGCAAGCACGGTATCAATGTGGGCGGTGAGCAATCAGGCCATATGATCATGCTGGACCACGCCACGACAGGAGATGGCACGATCGCGGCGTTGCAGGTTCTTACCCAGCTCGTCGCCAGCGGAAAGCCGGCAAGCGAGGTACTACACCTGTTTGATCCCGTCCCCCAATTGCTCAAAAATGTGCGCTTTTCAGGTGGCAAGCCGCTCGACAATGCGAACGTCCAGACGGTGATTGCAAAGGCGGAAGCGGAGCTGGCTGGCAATGGCCGCTTGGTTATTCGCCCATCGGGAACAGAGCCCGTTATTCGCGTGATGGCAGAAGGTGACAATGCCGTTCAGGTCGAGCGGATTGTTGACAGCATATGTGACGCCGTCAGGGCCGCTGCATCCTGATGGCCAAAGGCACGCCCGCTCGCATTTTGATTATCGCTGGCTCCGACAGCGGCGGCGGGGCGGGAATTCAAGCGGATATTAAAACCGTCACCATGCTTGGGGGTCATGCATCGACGGCGGTCACCGCGATTACCGCGCAAAATACGCTTGGGGTCGATGCGGTGCATATGATCCCCACGCAAATGGTCATGGATCAGATCAGTGCCGTCGTCGGCGACATTGGCGTGGACGCAGTCAAAATCGGTATGATTGGCAATGCCGAGACTGCGCATGCGGTGGCGGACAGTCTGTCGGAGCTTTCTTGCCCAATCATATTCGATCCCGTCATGATCTCGACCAGCGGAGCTGTGCTGGCGGATGCGGATACCATCGCCGCGTTTGAAAGGCTTATGGGGCTTGCAACTCTGACTACGCCCAATTTGCCTGAGCTTCAGGCTTTGGGTGGCAAAGATGCGTTGCTTGCGCGGCGCATTCCGTTGCTGATTAAGGGCGGACATGCGGAAGGCGATGACATCATCGACGAACTCCACCTCGCGCTGGGGCAAAGCGAAAGCTGGAGTAACCAACGGATCCAAACGCGCAGCACGCATGGTACAGGGTGCACGCTGGCCTCCGCTATCGCAATTGGCTTGGGGCAGGGGATGGAGCTTGTGCCCGCCATCGCACGCGCACGTCTATTCGTGCGGCTTGCCCTGCGTGATGCGCCGGGTCTTGGGCAAGGGCATGGCCCAATGGGGCACCAATCGGTGCGTGAGGACGCAATGGTCGCAGGCCCGTCGCTCAATCACGTCACTGTGGGATGCCGTGATTATGCGGCCTCGGTGGATTTCTACAAGACGCTTGGGCTTCAGCAAATAGTCGACAGCCCGGGCAATGGTTATGCACGGTTTGAAGTGCCCAATGGCGTGACCCTCTCCGTCCACCAAAGTGACGATATTGCGACATCAACTGTGGTGTATTTCGAAAGCAAGCGGCTCGATGCTTGGGTCACCGAGCTGTCCAGTCAAGGCTATGCCTTCGAACAGAAGCCGCAGGATGAAAGCTGGGGCTGGCGTGAAGCAAAGTTGCTTGATCCCGCCGGAAATATGGTTTGCCTCTACAGTGCAGGCGAGAACCGCCGCTATCCGGCGTGGCGGATGTGATTGTCGGTGTGGACGAGGCAGGGCGTGGGCCGCTGGCAGGCCCTGTCGTCGCGGCGGCCGTGCTTCTATGTAAGCCGCGTCCCTCAGGCCTGGATGACAGCAAGAAGCTCACGGCTGCGCGGCGTGCCGAACTTGAAGCAACGATTAAGCGCCGCTGCCAATGGGCCGTTGGGGTGGTTGACGTTGAGGATATTGACCGCCTGAACATATTTGGCGCGACGATGCTTGCCATGACCTTGGCCGTCGATGCCTTATGCGCAAAGCTTGGCTGCGACCCCCTTGAGGTGTTGGTCGACGGCAATATGACACCCGCCGGTAGACGCCCCGAATGGCGCTGGAATACCCGGGCAATTGTTGGCGGCGACGCCATTGAGCCGTGTATTTCAGCAGCATCAATCATTGCCAAAGAACATCGTGACCGGCTGATGTGTGCGGCTGCACAGCAGCATGCGCAATATGGTTGGGAAAAGAATAAAGGCTATGGCACGCCAGACCATCTTGCAGCGCTTCGGGCGCATGGGCCGACGCCTTTGCACCGGAAAAGCTTCGCGCCGGTGTCTCAAATGGTTTTGCTATAATTTTATTTGGCCAGTGAGTCCTTCGGGCAACACCACTAGGTGTTGAGTCTCCAAAGATTCGCCAGACTCCACATCTTGTGCCGGACTCGTTTCGTTCCGCCTAGATGATCGCTTTTTGCGGAACATGGCTAGGATTCCCTTGCGATCAACGCCCTTGACCCAGAGCCCGCACTGAATCATCGCGGTGTGGTAAGCGCCAGAAGGAGCAGGCAATGGGTGTTATTGAGAAAATTAGACCAGCAACAAAAGCAATGCTGGCACCGGCACCTGAACTGCCGCGCAATCAAATACTGCGGATGGACTGTATTGAGGCCATGCGCTCACTGCCAGATTGCTCGATTGATATGGTCTTTGCCGACCCGCCATATAATCTGCAGCTTGGTGGCGACTTGTTGCGCCCCGACAATAGCAAAGTCAGCGCTGTTGACGATGACTGGGACAAGTTTGCAAGCTTTGCCATTTATGACAAATTCACACGCGCATGGCTGGCCGAAGCGCGCCGCATTTTAAAGCCAAATGGCTCGCTTTGGGTCATTGGCAGCTATCATAATATTTTCCGCGTCGGCACGGCTGTGCAAGATGCTGGATATTGGATCCTCAACGATATCGTCTGGCGCAAGTCCAACCCGATGCCAAATTTCAAAGGCACCCGCTTCACCAACGCGCATGAAACCTTGATTTGGGCGTCAAAGAGCGAAAAGTCGAAATATACGTTCAACTATCGCGCGATGAAGACGCTGAATGACGAGCTGCAGATGCGGTCCGATTGGCTTATCCCCATTTGTGGCGGACAGGAGCGGTTGAAGCGCAATGGCGTGAAGGCGCACCCGACGCAAAAGCCTGAGGCATTGCTGTATCGCATATTGCTCGCCTGTACGAAGCCCGGTGACGTCGTCCTTGATCCATTTTTTGGAACAGGCACAACAGGCGCGGTCGCACGCCGTCTTGGCCGTGACTGGATTGGCTGCGAACGTGAAGACGTTTACTGTGAAGTGGCCGAAGAGCGCATCGCCGCTGCTTTGCCGCTGGACGAAAGCGCGATCAAGACCATGCAGTCGCCAAAGTCTGCGCCAAAGGTCGCCTTCGGTCAGTTGGTTGAGGCCGGCTATTTGAACCCCGGCACGAAGTTGTTTGATCGGAAGCAGAACTTTGAGGCGACGGTGCGGGCGGACGGGTCCGTCATTTGCGGCGTTGTAGATGGTTCCATTCATAAAGTGGGTTCGACTATCCAAAATGCGCCAAGCTGCAATGGATGGACCTATTGGCATTATGCTGCCGCCGATGGCGCAATGAAACCGATTGACGATCTGCGCCAAACCTATTTGCTCGCTACCGAGCCGTGACCCAAATCTATCTTCGTCCTTCCGGCTTTGTGGAGAGCCCACAACGGCACGACGGGGAAAGCCTGCGACTTGCAGGAACCATGCTTTGGTTCTCACAAATCGAATATATCGAGCGTGCTGCAACAGCCACACATCGGCGGCTGATAGCTGTTCATGAGTGGACTGATTTTACGGCGACGCTGTCTCACGCGCACCGCGAACGCTGCGCGCTTCTGCTGGCACATATAACGTCCCCTCGCGCTGCGCTTTACATGGGTGCGCGCACCATCCGGTTTGATCAACCGCAAGTGATGGGCATCATAAACGCAACACCCGACAGCTTTTCAGACGGCGGCAAGAACTTTGAGCCCGAAATCGCAGTCGAGGCCGCGTTTGCAATGTCGACCGCGGGCGCCGCTATCATTGATGTAGGCGGTGAATCTACACGTCCCGGTGCTGCATTGGTCTGGGAAGGTGACGAACTGGCGCGCGTCGACCCGGTCATCCGCAGGTTGGCGGGTGCAGGTACCGCAATTTCAATCGATACGCGCAAAGCATTGGTGATGGAGGGTGCTGTGCAAACGGGCGCTTTTATGATCAACGACATTTCGGCGTTCTTATATGACGACCGCGCTTTAGACGTAGCGCGCGCTAGCGACGTTCCTATAGTCCTGATGCACGCGCCAAGCCAAAGCAGCGATCCGCATAAGGACGGCATCTATAAGGATGTCGTATACGACGTGTTTGACTGGCTTGAACAGCGCATCGCTGCAGTCGAGGCGGCCGGCATTTCACGCGACAAGATATTGGTTGATCCGGGTATTGGTTTTGGGAAGTCCCTGAGCGAGAATTTGGCGATCATCAACAATCTCGCAATTTACCACGCCTTGGGTTGCGCGTTATTGTTTGGGGCGAGCCGCAAGCGCTTGATTGGGGCGCTATCGAACGAAGCGGACGCAGGGAGCCGCCTTGGCGGGTCTATTTTCGTCGCCATGAAGGCAGTAGAGCAAGGCGCGCATATCGTGCGTGTGCATGACGTAGCCGAAACCGTGCAAGCTATTCAGGTTTGGCGCGGCCTTCGCGATGCAGCGTTAACAGCGACAATGTAACCTATAGCTATTTGGCCACCTTGACCCGTGAGGCATTCACAGGCAGCTTTGGCAGGTTCGAGGAGAGTATATTATGTTTATGAAATATTTGGTTGGTTATATCGCAACGGGTCTCGCGTTTGCAGTTATCGACAGCGTCTGGCTGCGCAGCATGTACACACGGCTTTACCAGCCTGAGATTGGCGAAATGATGATGAAGAATGGCTTCCGTTTGGGGCCAGCGGTTATTTTTTATCTGCTATATATTTTGGGGATGATGATCTTCGCTGTCGGGCCGGCTTTGCTCACGGGCAAATGGCAGACGGCGATTGTTTGGGGCGCGCTGCTCGGCTTCTTTTGCTACATGACTTATGATCTGACGAACTACGCAACTTTGAAGGTGTGGAGCACGAAAGTGACCGTGCTTGATATCATTTGGGGTACATTTCTGACGGGGTCGGCTTCGCTTGTGGGCTTTTGGGTTACCCAAGCTTTGTTGGGCAAGGCCTCTTAAGCGGCGTCGCTTGTCCCCTGATCAGAACGCACTCAGTGCAAGGTTGACCGGCTGATACCCAGCTGGCGCGCAACCTCGGTCATGCGAGAGCTATAATGGTCGTTTAAAGGCTTTGGTGAAGCGAGCGGGTAAAGAGCCGGTTAGGCAGTGACGATATTTTCTTTGTTCATCACGCTTGAGCATTGGAAAATGAGCGGTTAAGGCCTCCATGTAATAAAAGTTTATATGGAGGCTGTTTTGACAAACGATCACGACCTTGAACCTGCAAAAGAGACATATTCGAAGTTCATCACCCTTTTTAAATGGGGCACGGTGGTATCGGCAGCTGTCACGGCGCTTGTCGTTCTGATCATCGCAAGTCGCGCGGCTTAAGTGGTTAAGATCGCTGTACTGAGGGAAACCACCCCAGGCGAAACCCGCGTTTCTGCGTCGCCCGAAACCGTTAAGAAATTCATTGGACTGGGTGCCACTGTTTCTGTCGAGACAGAAGCGGGCGCAGGTGCGTCCATCGGTGACAGCGACTATGAAGCTGCTGGCGCTATGGTCGAGAAACTGGAGTCTGTGTTGAAGGATGCGGACATTGTCTTGGGTGTTCAAGGGCCAGACCCCAAAGCGCTGAAGGGCATGAAGTCTGGCGCGTGGCTGGTGGCGGGGCTTGACCCCTTTGGCCAGCGTGGCCGTATCGACGATTATGCCAAGGCTGGTGTGGAAGCGCTGGCGATGGAATTCATGCCGCGCATCACGCGCGCGCAATCGATGGACATACTGTCATCGCAGTCGAACCTGTCGGGATATAAGGCTGTGATCGAAGCCGCGTCGGTTTACGGCCGTGCCTTTCCAATGATGATGACCGCCGCCGGAACAGTAAGCGCAGCCAAGGCGTTTATCATGGGCGTTGGTGTGGCAGGGCTTCAGGCGATCGCCACGGCGCGCCGTTTGGGCGCTCAGGTGTCTGCTACTGACGTGCGTTCGGCAACCAAGGAGCAGATTGAATCCTTAGGCGCCAAGGCGATCTTCGTTGAGGATGTCGCCGGCATCGAAGGTGAGGGCGCTGGCGGATACGCAACCGAAATGTCCGATGAGTATAAAGCAGCTCAGGCCGAGCTCGTGTCTGCGCATATCGCGAAGCAGGACATTGTTATCACAACGGCGCTAATTCCTGGTCGTCCAGCACCGCGTCTGGTGTCCGACGCGCAAATCGCGAGCATGAAGCCGGGCTCAGTGATATTTGACCTTGCGGTTGCACAGGGCGGCAATGTCGAAGGCTCAAAAGCAGACGAAGTCGTCATAAAGCACGGCGTAAAAATCGTCGGCTACAGCAATACGCCAGCACATTTGGCGGCGGATGCATCGGCGCTTTATGCGCGTAACCTGTTCAATTTCCTGTCGGCCTTTTGGGACAAAGAAGCTGGCAAGCCTGTTTTGCCCGATGATGATGAAATTACCGGAGCAATTCGCCTGACCAAAGATGGCAAGGTCGTGAATGAACGCCTGTTGGCGTAAGGGGGCATAATGGACTTTATTACAATTTTATCCGTCTTCGTGATGGCCTGTTTTGTTGGCTATTATGTCGTCTGGTCAGTCACACCCGCGCTCCACACGCCATTGATGGCCGTTACGAACGCAATTTCTTCAGTCATCATCGTTGGTGCGTTAATTGCAGGAGCAGCAGGGGGATCGCCTACTGCTAAATGGCTTGGCCTAGTTGCAATTGCGCTTGCGAGCGTAAATATCTTCGGCGGCTTTGCTGTGACGGCACGCATGCTTGCGATGTATAAGAAAAAGGAGCGTTAAGTTGGAACATACTGCTCCTCCCGCATGGGTCATGCTCGCATATTTGATTTCGGGCGTCTTCTTCATTTTGGCTCTGCGCGGGCTGTCGTCGCCGGCAACGTCGCAGCGCGGTAACCGGTTTGGCATGGCCGGCATGCTGATCGCCGTTGTCACAACCTTGGTAACGCACGAAGTCGCATCGCTGCCAGAAATTCTCGGTGCTATCGCGATCGGTGGCGGCATTGGCTGGGTTACGGCACGCAAGATCGCCATGACCGATATGCCGCAGCTTGTGGCCGCGTTCCACTCGCTTGTTGGTATGGCCGCGGTTCTTGTTGCCGCTGCCGCGTTTCTTAACCCCGCTGCCTTTGGCATCGCAGGTGAAGATGGCCTGATTAACCCGGTTAGCCGTATTGAAATGGGCTTGGGCATCGCCATTGGTGCCATCACATTTTCGGGGTCGGTCATCGCATTCCTGAAACTTGCTGGCAAAATGTCGGGTGCGCCGATCCTCTTGCCGCTGCGCCACATTATAAACCTTGGTACTTTGGCAGCGATCCTTGGTCTCATCGGCTATTTCACCGTTGACCAAAGTCCTTGGATTTTCTGGACCGTTACCGCGCTTGCCTTCCTCATCGGCTTTTTGCTCATCATCCCGATTGGCGGCGCAGATATGCCGGTCGTCGTTTCGATGCTGAACAGCTACTCCGGTTGGGCTGCCGCCGCTATGGGCTTCACGCTGCATAATACTGCGATGATCATCACTGGTGCGCTGGTGGGTTCATCAGGCGCGATCCTGTCCTACATCATGTGCAAGGCCATGAACCGCAGCTTCATCAGCGTTATCGCGGGCGGCTTTGGCGCGGAGGCCGCTGTCTCCAGCGGCGAGGCCAAGGAACAACGCCCATGGAAGCGTGGTTCTGCTGAAGATGCTGCGTATATGATGCAGCAAGCGGAAAGCGTCATCATCGTGCCCGGTTACGGTATGGCAGTTGCGCAGGCGCAGCATGCCCTGCGCGAAATGGCGGATGTCCTGAAAAAACAGGGTGTGAGCGTAAAATACGCCATCCATCCGGTTGCGGGGCGTATGCCGGGCCATATGAACGTTCTGCTGGCCGAGGCATCGGTGCCTTATGATGAAGTGTTCGAGCTTGAGGATATCAATAGCGAATTTGCGCAAGCCGATGTTGCATTCATTATTGGCGCAAATGACGTTGTGAACCCAGCGGCCAAAACCGACAAGACATCACCAATCTACGGGATGCCGGTGTTTGATGTGGACAAGGCAAAGACCGTGTTCTTCGTTAAGCGTTCCATGGGCGGCGTTGGCTATGCTGGCGTCGACAATGATGTGTTCTACATGGATCAAACCATGATGCTTCTCGCCGATGCGAAGAAGATGTGCGAAGACATTGTTAAGTCCTTGCAGCATTAAGGACTGCTTACTGCACGCGTCGTTCCAGCGAAAGTTGGAGCCTATTTTGATCGTCAGCCGAAGCTGATAGTCAAAATGGCTCCAAGGCTTCGCTGGCACGACGATAGTTTTTAAGGGACGTTGCGCATGCGTAAATTGGGGTTGATTGGCGGCTTGAGCTGGTATTCGACTGAGCTCTATTACGCCCGGATCAACAGGCAGGTTCTTCTGCGTACGAACGGTAGCTGCAACGCCCCTCTGCTAATTGAGAGCCTCAATTTCTGCGATGTCGGCAAAGCGACCACATCAGAGGATTGGAACCATGTCGCTGATGTTCTTACAGCGTCTGCCCGCCGTCTGGAGCAGGCTGGTGCCACAGCGCTTCTAATCTGCGCAAACAGCATGCACAAAGTGTTCGACGCGGTTGCAGCTACTATCACTATCCCGGTCATCCACATTGCCGATTCCGTCGGGGAAAAGATGAAAGCCGATGCTGTGTATTCCGCAGCTTTGCTCGGTACAGGGAATGTCATGGCTGAAAACTGGTATCGCCAGCGGCTTGTTAAGCATGGTGTTTCCTTGTTGCCCGCTGAAATGGATGATGTGAACGATCTTGAACGCATCATCTATGATGAGCTTATGCACGGCATCGTGAAGCGGGATTCCGAGCGCGCTTTAAAGACAATCATCACTGAAATTGATCAGCAGGGCATTAAATCGGTTGTGCTGGGCTGTACGGAACTGAGCATGTTGGTGGACACCAAAGCCAATGTCCTGCCGATTTACGACAGCGCGGAAATCCACGCTGATGCAGGCGTTGACTGGATACTCGGGGACGCAGACTAATCCTACTTGGCATTTCCTATCGTCTGGGGCATGCTGTTTCCATGAGGATGAGGGACCTGATATTCGCCAGCGCTGCTTTATGCGCGCTTTTTCAACCTGCTTATGCAAAAACGATCTTGGTCATGCCCGGCAACGGCGCGCAAGAGCGCTTGCAGGAGGCACTGATTGTGGCCGAACCGGGCGACATTGTGGAGCTTGGTGCGGGCAGATTTGCCCTAACTGACGGCTTGTCGCTGGATGTGGACGGTGTCACGTTAAAGGGGCAGGGCGGTGTTGAAACCACGCTTGATTTTTCGGGTCAGCAAGGTGCGGGTGAGGGGCTTTTGGTTACCTCAGACAATGTTGTCCTTCGTGAATTCGCTGTCGAAAACAGCAAGGGCGATGGGATAAAATCCAAAGGCGCTGACCGGATCATCTATTATAAGCTGCGCGTCGAATGGACAGGCGGCCCCAAGACGTCAAATGGTGCCTATGGAATTTATCCGGTAGAAAGCAAAGATGTCCTGATCGATTCCGTATTGGTACGCGGTGCGTCGGACGCCGGCATTTATGTCGGGCAATCGCGCAATATCGTTGTGCGTAATTCAACGGCTATTGAAAATGTTGCTGGTATCGAGATTGAAAACAGCTTTGATGCCGATGTACATGACAATATCGCAACCCATAATACGGGTGGCATTCTGGTGTTTGACTTGCCCAATTTGCCGCAAATGGGCGGGCATAATGTCCGTATTTTTGGCAATACCATCGTCGATAACATGACACAGAATTTCGCGCCAAAAGGCAATATTGTCGCCAATGTGCCTACCGGAACCGGCGTGATGGTGATGGCCAATCGCAATGTGGAAATTTTCGACAATGTCATCGGGGAAAACGGCACGACGAACATCATGGTCGTGGGTTATCGTTTTCCGTTTGAAGATCCCAAATATGACCCGACCCCGCGGGCGGTCGTGATTTGGGATAACCAGCACAGTCGCGCGGGGTGGGCGCCTCAGTTCCGTGGGGGCACCGAAATCGCAGCGGCATTGGGCGGCAGCTTTCCCGCTATATTCTGGGATGGTGCCGGCGGCGCGGACTTTCGCCCAATCATTCAGGATGATGTCATGGCCCTGTCGCTTGGCCTATCTGATCTAAATGCGGACACGGCAACCGCGCAGCCGGTGCCATTGGCACGCTCAGTATCGCGTCCTGCATCCTTACCAGCGATTAAATTGCCGGAAACGATGGAAGCTATCGTCCGTTAATGCGGCTGTTACTGCCATTTCTGGCATGTTTTGTCGCTGCAGTGGCAACGTCCGCGGCACCGGATAATGTTTCCGATGCCGCGGTTACGGCGACGCTTAACCCATCGACATTGTCGGACCTCGGTTTTTTTGACGGCAGTGCGGCAAAGCAATCTAACAGGCTTATTCCGTATGAACTGCGCACGCCGTTGTTCAGTGATTATGCTACTAAGCAGCGGTTTATGTACCTTCCTGCAGGAGCAAGCGTCACGGCGGACAAAGACGGGCGGCTTATCTTCCCCGTTGGCACCGCCTTAATCAAAAGCTTTGGTTACGCTGCCGCATCTGGGGGCTTGGACATTATCGAAACCCGCGTGCTGTTGCACAAAGCGTCAGGGTGGGTGGCGTTACCTTATGTCTGGCGCGCCGATGGGTCTGATGCAGACTTACGCATCGGCGGGACGCGCGTGCCCGTTACGTTCGAACATGCTGGCACGACTTCATCGATTAACTACGGCGTCCCAAACAAGAACCAGTGCAAGCAATGTCATTTGGTCGCAAACGACATCATGCCCATTGGCCCGGTGTGGCAAAATTTGGAGTTCCCCCGAAAGGGTGATCGGCAACGGTTGTCAAAAATGGTGCCGTCATTAACCCGACTTCAGCCTTTTGCGCGATGGGACGCAAGCGACGAAGGAACCTTGGACGATAAGGCAAAGCAATATCTCAAGGTGAATTGCGGCCATTGTCACGCGCCACAGGGCTCGGCCAGCAATAGCGGGCTGTTTCTGGATGGTTCGGCGCGCAGCCCAGTTGCCTTGGGCATTGGTAAACGGCCTGTGGCAGCGGGCAGGGCAAGTGGTGATCTTGATTTTATCATTGCACCAGGACGCCCCGACCAATCTATTCTCGTTGCGCGCATGGAAAGCACCGACCCTGGCATAGCCATGCCTGAACTTGGCCGCTCAACTGTCCATAAAGAGGGCGTCGGCTTGCTACGCGACTGGATCGCTGCAATGCCGCAAGAAAGTCACTGACGCATTAACCGTTTCAGCTGATACTGATCGCCAGTCCACCCCTCAAACACGGCATCAATGCCGGGATGATGGATTGGACCCTGTTTATGATCCGGCAACAGGTTTTGCTGGCTGACATACGCAATGTAGCTGCTCTCCCCATTTTCGGCGAACAGATGATAAAAGGGCTGCTGTTTCTCAGGGCGCACCGCCTCGGGTATGGACTGATACCATTCTTCGCTATTCGCAAAGACAGGGTCGATGTCGAACACCACCCCTCGAAAATCAAAGATCCGGTGGCGCACGACGGCGCCAATGGAAAATGCGGCTTCAGCGATTTCAGGGAGGGGAATTTTATCGTTCATATTTGCAATATCATATCTTCCGATGCGCAAATCAACCTTGAAGCTTGGCAAAGTGAAAAACTTCAGTTAATGGCCCCGCTCTGTCTCAGGGGCGCGCCGTTTTTTCGGTAATGACCAGCCTCTTGGATCTGCGGAGAGATGGCTGAGTGGTCGAAAGCACCGCACTCGAAATGCGGCGTGCCGGTGACGGTACCTAGGGTTCGAATCCCTATCTCTCCGCCAATTGCTTAGATGTATCAAGGAACCGCGACAGTCGGGTTTGGCCTATGTCTATGGTCAAATAGTAACATAATTTAATATTATTATTCAATTTTATAATCATTGTGATTTGTGTATCCCCCCTTGGAATATCGGGGGAGAAATCTGTGACAGTCGAACAGTTCATGAGCCAAAATTGGGTTGCGATGACGCTCGCCGCCTTCGCGATGGGCGTCTTGCTAGAGCTTGGCGCGGTTAAGTTCCTAAAGCGCTCGGGACGCGTGCCGCTGAAGGACTCATTGCTTTCGATTTTTCTGGGTCTGGCCAGCGATCCTGTGAATGCAATATTTGCTTTCATTACCACTGCCGCTTTGTTTGCTGTCGCGCCATTCGCCATCACTGAGATACCCGTAACATGGTGGTCATTCCTCTTGTGCTTCGTCCTCGACGATCTGCGCTTCTATCTGCATCACTGTATTTGTCATCGCGTCCGTTGGGGTTGGGCGATGCATGTCGTCCATCATTCATCTACCAATTTCAACATGCCAATAGCGCTGCGGCAAAGCTGGATGAAGCATTTTACCGGCACAATGATGCTCAAAATTCCTTTGATCCTGATTGGATTTGACCCGGTATTGGTTATATTTTGCGGCGTTCTCAATGCGACTTACCAATTCTTTTTGCACACCGAAACGATTGACCGCCTGCCGCGCTGGTTCGAATTTGTTTTTAACACGCCAAGCCACCACCGCGTGCACCATGGCCGTAATCCGGAATATCTGGATTCCAATTTTGCCGGTTCGCTGATTATCTGGGATCGTATGTTTGGCACATTCGTTGAAGAAGATCGCGCCGTGCCGGTTGACTATGGATTGGTTAAGAACCTTGAGACCTTCAACCCTTTCACAATTTTGACCCATGAATATGTCGGTATTGCCAAGGATGCTAGCCAGAGCGGACTGACTGTTTGGCAAAGGTTTTGCTACATCTTTGCGCCTCCGGGCTGGAGCCATGATGGATCGCGGTTGACGTCGATGGATATCAAGCGTGAAGCTGGTTTGCTCCCCGCCGATAATGAATCAGTGCAGATGCGGAACGCATGATGCCTGCGCATTATGCGTTATCTGACGCTTTTATCGTGCTCATCACGATATTTGCCGGAAACGCCCTGCGGGAAAATGGCCAAAATTTGTTGGCGTTTGCCATGGCCTGTTTCGGGATAGCTGCCGCAGTCGGCGTGGTGCGATTTGCGGGTGGTTTGCAGGATGAACTGGCCAGTCTGCATTCCGGCGCTTCGCAATATTTGGGCCTTGTAGGTACCTTGGCGGTAGCGTCTGTTTGTGTGTTTCGCGGCGGGGGCAGGGGCGATGCTTTGAGGTTGGGGATTATTTTGTCTGTCGCCGGGGCAGGTTATGTGTTTGCCCGGCCATTACTTGCACCTTTTTTCATTCTGGCCCTTGTGATTGCATTTATCGCCGCAACCGCGCGGCCGTTCTCCTCGCAGCAAAAATGGCTGGTCCCCATTGGTGTAGTCATCATGCTTGCAAATGCTATGTTCATCCGGCGTGCGGCGTGGCTGGATGAGGCGGTTTCTTGGCACCTTTATCACGTGCTTGTTGCACTTGCGTTGGCCGTGCTTGCGAAGGGCATGATCGTTACCGAACGGAATATGCGCGAACCCCTTGCATGATGTAGGTCCATATCACGCTTTATAAGGCCTCAATACCACACGCAGTTTATTGCATAGCGCGCGTAAGCCGAATTTGCTGCAGGCTGACATGGTTGGCGATGGTTGCCAAATCGCTGCGCGGGGGTTAGCGTTAAACCATGCAGAACACGCCACATTATGAAGATCAATATCTTTCGCTGATGCGCCGGATCTGGGAAGATGGCACTGTGCAGCGCGATCGAACGGGGGTTGGCACCAAGGCGTTGTTCGGTGCAACGATGCGCTTCTCGCTTGCCGATGACGCGATACCGTTGCTGACAACCAAGCGCGTATATTGGAAAACAGCGGCACGAGAAATGCTGTGGTTCTTGACGGGCAATACAAATATTCGGCCGCTGTTAGAGCAGAAGGTCAGGATTTGGACTGACTGGCCGCTGGACCGCTATCGCCGTGAAACGGGTACGATCATTTCGCAAGAGGATTTCGAGCAGCGGATTGTTGACGATGCAGATTTCGCCGAACAATGGGGCGATCTTGGGCCAGTCTATGGCGCGCAGTGGGTAAATTGGCCGCGTTATGAGGCAACAGAAAATGGTCTCTACCGGCGCGCTGAAAAGGGCATTGATCAGGTTAGCATGCTTGTCGAAAGCCTGAAGAACAACCCCGGTTCGCGCCGTCATATCATTGAAGGTTGGAACGTAGCAGAGCTTGATCAAATGGCGCTACCGCCATGCCACAAAACCTATCAATTCAATGTCGCCGACAATGTGTTGAGCTGCATATTGTTTCAACGATCGTGCGATCTGGGGCTTGGTTTTGCATTTAACGCCTTTTCCGCTGCTTTGTTGACGCGCATGCTCGCGGCGGTGTGTGGGTACAAGGCTGGGGAGCTCATCTGGCAGGGCGGAGATGTGCATTTGTATCTTAACCACGCTTCTTTGGTGGAGGAGCAATTGTCGCGCGCGCCATTGGGTAATCCCAAATTGAAGCTTTTACGCACGCCCAATAGCATTTTCGACTTTACGATCGAAGATTTTGAGGTGCCTAATTACCAACCACAATCCCATATTTCCGCGCCCGTCGCGGTGTAATCTCTCTTTAGGTCAGTTATGTTGACCTAAAGCCATGTTTGAAATATTATAACAAGCATGGATAATAATCTGCCCAAGTCGTTTGGGCGGTTGAGAGCGGAGATGGATATGGCGCAAGCACCGAAAAATAACCTCGCGCCTCTGCATCTGCATTTCCCCGAACCCAAATTCCGTCCCGGTGATCTCGCCGACTTTAGCGACACCATTGTACCTGAGGTCGATGCCAACCCGCGTCCTTTTCGCAAGACGAACCGCGCGCCTTGGGGCGGGGTAGACTTCGAAATTACTTTTCATGTACCGGCCTATGCCGGGTAGTATCAATATACAGTTAATGTGCCGTGATAGTATTAACTATCACAACATATTGAAATTGCAATAAAAATGTCAATTTAAGGAAATAGAATAAGGTGAATTCTAGAAAAATTTTCAAGAATTGTCATGTTATTACGAAGTCGTGGTTGTTGTCGGCATCCGTTACAAAACAATCTTTTCCTACGAATGCCGTTGACAGAATCTTGCGCCGCTTATAGTGCGCCCCCAACGCAAGTTAGCGGGTGTAGCTCAGTTGGTTAGAGCGCCGGCCTGTCACGCCGGAGGTCGCGGGTTCGAGCCCCGTCACTCGCGCCACTTCCCTAGTTTAGGTTTGGGGTGGTGCGCGGAAAGACCCTGTCTCCATCCAGATCAAAAGCGGCCGCATGGGTACTATCCAGATGGTTCCTGCTATCAAATAAATGATGCTTTGCACGGCAATGTGCTGCGCACCTATGTAATCAGATATACTGACCACCATTACAGCCCAAACTAGTATAATCAGCAATATCGCCAGCATGCCTGCTGGTTTACGCCAGGTAGGTTGTTTGAGTGGTGTGGTCATAAGGTTATCCATGATGTTTCGGTGAGAATGGCGTTTAGGGGCATGTCCCATATGTCGGATGCGATGGCAGGGGCGCGCTGCACCGACCATGCAAGGCCAATGGCAATAGAATGGTCAAGCATACTTAAGGCGCGGTCATAATGTCCTGCGCCCTGTCCAAGGCGCATTAATTGGTAATCAAAGGCCACCAGGGGTGTTAAAATGACATCGGGTTTGCATTCGAGGCAATTCTCGGCGGGTTGCAGCAGCCCAAAGGGACCGGGAACTAAATCGTCGCCAGGCGACCAGCGCAGAAACCGCATTGGCGCAATCTTACTG
>Ga0209443_1000298_pt1 | contig 33779 bp, 25 predicted proteins | sample LauGreBMM110DCMD_2_FD_187571 | JGI IMG/M metagenome (GOLD analysis project Ga0209443, IMG submission 187571) | Freshwater lake microbial communities from Lake Michigan, USA - Su13.BD.MM110.DCMD (SPAdes) (version 2) | ecosystem: Environmental > Aquatic > Freshwater > Lake | place: Lake Michigan... | reverse complement strand
ATGAGAATCTCAACAATACTATCTATAACATTCTTTCAATCATTCTTGTGAAATGGCACGAACTAGTTAAAAGATTTATAATTAAATTTACAAAGCGTTGGTTTATAAACAAATATGTGGAGTAAAAATATAACTGCACACTTCATTATTCATACTATACAGAGAGCATCATAACAATACTATCTATGACATTTCATAATCATTCCTGTAAAATGGTATGATTAATGTAGAAAGTATCAGTCTAGAAACAAATATGGGTAGTGAAATTACTAAGACTAATATTTTATACCACAAGTCCGGTTTATTATCTGTACCACATAACGAAACTATTTAAAATCGTGGAATTAGTTCGAAATTGTTATATCCTCCGGTTTGCTGACCTGCAGTTGCGACAACGGCAGTCATAAGCGGTTCGTCACTATCTAACTGTAATAATACATTCGTATCTGGCACCACTCTATTTTGCGTATTTGTGTTTGGTACCGCTCTATTTTGCGTATTTTGTCTGGCACGCGAGTTTTCCCAAATCTCTAAAACCCTGCGTATTTTAATAACTTCCGATTTTTTGCCGGTAATCGTGGTAACAACTCCGGTTTCGGCGCCTCTATGTTCCATCGTAATATACGCGTCTTCGTTGGTATTAAGATTATCGCTGTGAAAATTACTGAAACTAGGGCCCGGTATTCCTGTGAAGGGATTATAAGTCCTAATACGTGTCGGTACAGGTTGTTGTAGTTGCAATGGCATACCAACGCGCGGTATCAATTGAGTAAAACCGAGATTCATTCTATTATATAGAAAGCCGTGAAAATATTTTTAAAATTTTTATATAATAGATCGAGTGCTAAATTACAAATAATTTTTAATGAATATCATCGGTTGACATTTCTGTATTAAGATTTTTCAGGAATTCGTTTAAATTTTTTATCTCAGTTTGTTTGTGATCTATTTTGCGTCTATTATAGTGTTCTTGTTTTTCTTTCGATAGATTGCTGAACACAAAAGAAGATTTATAACGATTTATTACAAATTCAATATTATTTAAAGTCATGCGTCTATTAAATTTATTTATTTTATGTGATAATTCGAGGGCGTTGCGTGTTTTATCAGTCAAGTGGCGATATTCAAACAATATATGAGTACCGTCATATTGTATCCTTGTTGTAAATGTGGTTATTTGATCGACACTCTTATTTTTAATCCCGATAAACATTTTTAGATCACATATTAATATTTCGATAAGATTGGTAGAGCTTCTTTCATCGATTTCTGGGAATTTTTTGCGAATATAGCTATTAAAATTATTCCTAACAACCGCATCTGACTCGTAGTGGTCGTAAAAGTTCGGCTCGATAGGTGTTAATTCTGGTACAAATGTAAAAATATTTGGTTTATCTGATATTATCCATTGTATATATTGTAAACGATACGAAAGTATCCAATCGAAATTTGTTTCATATATTATCATAATACATCCACGTAAATGTGGCGTAAGATCTAATATTTCGTGAAAATGCTGCCGCGGCAAGTAATCTCTGGAATATTTATGTATTGTCAGATCACCGTTCTTAAATAAATAATTTTTAGGATGTGCAATATTGACATATGAATAATAAAAAAATAAATAATTTAGTATGATATCATAGTTCTCATTTATTAAGTTTATTTTATTATGATTTACATGCTTATCTGTATTTAATTTTTCGATGGTTGATTCGAGTAAGCTATTAATCACTTTATCCATGGCATACGTGATATATTTTTTTGAGGACATTTCAAATTCTACTATTTTTATTGCGATCTCTCTTACATTTACTAATGGCATCCCCAGTGTAATCTGTGGGTAACATGATATATAGTCATATATATTTTTTTTATTAAAAACAATACTCGACTTGACTAGCATATATATATTCGGTAATTGATCAGCACTATCTAGTAATTTAACCTCAAATATATCGAACTCATCTGTATATGTCTTAGATTTGTAGGGTTTTGTACCATCAGTATTGGCGAAAAATTTGGTATATGATATATTAATGCTGCCGATAAAACTGGATACAGGATATGATGTATATGTTTTTAATCGGTCGACTATTTTTTGTGCATAATCGTTAATATTAGATATATTTTTTTCTACATTTCTAAACGTACATATAAATTCTGCATCACCCACTGTTAAATTTTGATCTTTACATACATTAAATTTGATTTTGTTATAATTTAATTCGGATTTGGAATTTTCTAGTATAAAAGGATCTTTGTAGTTGTCAAGTGATTCAGTTAATGCTTCTAATATATGCATAGTATCTAACTCTAGTAGATTTGATTCATGTGAATTGAATATATCATATGTATCCTGAGTCAACATACATTCACCGTCAAAGTCTTTCATTTTTATATCCGATAATTTAAATTTCTTTACTGATCCATTTTGCGAGTCGTTACTTGAATCTCCATTGTAGCCGAATGGTTCTAGTGTCAACGTTTTACTGGCTTGATCTACAACGCCGACAAAAGGCATTAAATCTTCAAATTCAAATTCAAATCCGAAAGATGTAATGTTATTAAATGCGTTATCAATATTTAATAAGCCACCCGTCAATATATTTTTATCTTTCAGGTCTAAGTATTTAGTTTTATATTTTAGATATTGTTGATATGTCATAATAATAATATACAGTATTAAAAAATAATAATCTTGTCATAAATCTACTATATATAGGTGTAAATCAACTAAAAATATTATACGTGTATAGTAAATATATGAATATAACAAAAAAACGGACACTAATAATATTAGACTGGGATGATACATTATTTCCGACTTCGTGGGTATTGAATAATTATTCAGATCTAACTGATCCTGGAATAAGAGCCAAAATAAATATTACATTTGAAAATCTTGATAAACTGGTTTATAAGATGTTATGTAGAATGAGTAAACTCGGAAAAATAGTGATAATAACAAATGCAATGCCTGAATGGGTTCAATTATCTGGATCTATGTTGAGAAACACTAATGATTTGTTGAAAAAAATAGAGGTAGTATCGGCGAGAAAAGATAATCATAGTAAATCTCATATGACTGAATGGAAAAAGATATCCTTTGACAAGGAATTTATTAAACATAGCAAGAAATATGATACTAATAATATAATATCGATAGGGGATGCAATTCATGAATATAATGCGCTGATAGAATTATATAAATATCAACAGGGATACCTTGATAGATATTTAAAAACTATCAAACTTAAAAAAAATCCATGTTATACGACACTCGAAGATCAATTAAAAGTAATTAATGACAAAATAGATGATATATGTTCGCATCGACATCATCTAGATTTGGAATTTAATCACAAATAATATACAACATATTGACAAGAAAGTTGATTTATTTACAGATTGAACATAACATATTGTATATATATGATAATAAAAGATGGGGATAAAAGGATTTACGAAATTTGTGAAGGGATACTATTCAAAATCAGTGAAAAAAGAGTGGTTACCATCATACGACAATGTATATATAGATATAAATGCATGTTTACATTGTGTTAGTTATAATGCATTTTCACGAGATAATTTGTATACAAGGCTAAAACAATTTATTATGAGTATAATACAAACTATTAATCCGACAAAAAGAATAGTATTAGCCGCGGATGGCCCCGCTCCTTTAGCAAAGTTATTGTTGCAGAGAAAAAGGCGTTTAGAAATGGCGAGAAAAGTTGTTAATACTGAGACGTCATCATTAAATTTTACACCCGGTACAATTTTTATGAATACTTTAAAAGAGAAATTGAAGTGTTTTATTGACAGATTAAAAATTATATATAATGTCGATGTGATTGCAAATCTGGATGAACCAGATGAAGCCGAAATTAAGATAAAAAAGATACTTCACGAGTTAGCGAATGAATATACATCAGAGACACATTGTGTTGTAAGTAATGATGCCGATGTTATTGTCCTTCTTATGAACAGCTCGAATATTCATAATATATTCGTGATGCATAAAAATGGGAATAATATAAATATCATAAATCTTGGTGTAATGCTGGAGTTACATACAGATATGTTTGGGCACAGTAGACGTCCGGGAGAAGATTTTACAGTATTAAATGTAGTATTAGGAAATGATTATATTCCTAAAATTAATTTTGTTGATTTTCCAAGATTGTGGAAATGTTATAGTAACACAGTAAAGTACAACAAGGAGGGATTAGTTGCACAAGATTGTAAGATATCACGCGTATTTTTAACAGATTTAATTGTCAATATTATAAACGATACGCCTAAACATTTAATAAATAAATTTAAATTCGAATCATATCGTAAGACACTGTATGATAACTATATCGATGGTATGTTATGGTGTATGCATCTATATGATTCAGGAAACTGTAATAAATATGATTATACATATGGATATGATGATACGCCTCATCCAGTCGGTTTATTGCTGGCACTACATAGTAATAAGGACTACATGACAATAAAGGAGAATTTTACAAAACCATTCGATAAAGAGTTATATGGGATATTACTAATACCAAAGTGCGCAAAGCAACTATTAGATAAAAAATATCACAAACTAATGAATAACAATAAATTAGCATGTTTATATGAACACGAGGAATGTACTACATGTAAAAAATTTCATGATGAATTATCTAAATTAACGCAAGAACATAACAATACAGATGATTCTGAATTAAAGGGTCAAATAACAAAAAAATCGAAACAATATAACATGCACAAAAGTTGTCATGTAAATATAACATTAGACGATATAAATACAATAAATAGTATTTATGTGAATTATAAAAAAACTATTTAATTTATTTACGTTTGACTAAATTGTTAGAGTATCATCATATAGCCATAATATTTATTTAGTTAATAGTTTTGCATGTAACTTTGATGCCTCATATTTTATGTCTACTTCCTTGGTAAGTTCTTGTGGATTTACCAAATTATCGCTAAACAATGTATATATATTTTCTGGGAAATATTCTGGTACACTCAATATAATATTATCAAATTTATGCCCATATTTAAATATACAGTAATTTAATATTTTAATCAAATCTTCAACTGGATTATTATCGACATTTTCTAAACCAAATGGAGTTATAATGAATATTGTGTGACCGCATGCAATAGCTGTCTGAAAAACTGTCTCCAATTTGACGAGGGTTGTCATATAATCTTTAATATTCATTTTATCGTCATCAATTTTATCTGGACTACATACAGGCACCGCCAATATTAAGGAATATGTAAATAGTTTGTCATATTGCACAAAGTTCCCAGTATTATCTCTTATAACAGTTACCAGCGGTATATATGCACATTCATTATTTTTCAACGGGAAGGGATCATTTATTTTGCATACATTTGAAAAATTAGTTCTGAGTACAAATAATTGATCTCTCAATCCTTCACCAGATCCTATACGAGACTGTGTAAATGTATCCCCTATAGATTGTAGTACTAGCGGTTTATTTGGACCTACTAAATGCTGGGGCCCTTTTTCGAGAAGCGCGTCGAGTATATCAATAGGGTTTTTATTGATAACTTTTACATCACATATTTTATTTATTATTCCTGGTTGATATTTCGAGGTATATATATTTTTAGAACATCTGCCAGTAGGTAATGATTTATACATTCCATATGCAGAGTGAAATATATTTTGATTGATCATATTTCTTTTGTAAAATGCATTGATATTATTCGGATTCATATGTATTAATATGTAATTATTTGTTATATATTTTTATGTGTTTTGAACTAGTACAATAATAAACATAATATTCTATATATCTGTTATGTGTATTCTGAGTATAAAAATTGAATATATTATAGCACATTTATAATACTATACATAACATATCAAATGGATTATTCATCGCTTATACGAGACAATATAGTAAGTATTACTACATCACATAGCAAAGTATGTGAACTATGTGATTTATCATATCAGAAAATAAACAAAATAGTGACTAATACGGGATTAGAATATAACATGTGTGAATTATGTAAAGTTACATTAACATATGACAAAGACGACACATACAAGATAATAATATTAAAATCATCCATGTCGCAGAAAGAAATTATTAACAGCACAGTCGCTTTTTTTAATAAGGATGGATATGTACCATCCCCTGCTGATATTGATGCAGATGCTAAACGTATAGACATCTCATCCCAGCTTATTAAATATTTATTGTTTAGCAATGATACATTTTACACAAAATTCACGAATAAGAATTTCAAAATATTTGTAACGCCTCAAATAAATATGAGTAAATTTATAACAATAAATATGTTTGCATCGAAGACTGCATCGAATTCAAATTATTGGCATGATGTAAAAAAGATGAATATATACAAAATACCAGCAAAGATTAAAAAGAAGATCGATAAATATATACGTGAAACACAAAATATAAAAGAAATTGAATCATCTCGGGAGAGATTCAATAAAAAAACAGACAATTTAAATAGTCTTATTTGCACTATGAATGAATTAAGCGACACATAAATTTCAGGATAAACTATTTGCACCATCTGTTGCAAGTTTATCAGCATGTCTGTTTCCCACAGATTTATAATCGGTTCCATTTGTATGGGCTTTAACATGTTCAAATTTTATTTTATCTTTATATTTAGATATTGACAGATATGCATCGACTTTTTTAATAATATCTACATTTTTAACGTCTTTATTTGCCGATGTTTTCCAATTATTTGTTTTCCAATTATCCAACCATTTAGTAAAACAACCGATACTGTATGCAGAATCAGTATATACAATTAATTCGTCAAAACTATATTTTTTTATAATTGTTCCGATTCCTCTATATATTGCATACAGCTCGGCTCTTTGATTAGTTAGAGGTATATGTGTAAATGGTCGCGATATGTCATCGGTGGTAACATTATAGAAATGAACGCCATAACCGCATTTATTACCGTTCGGTGAATATGACCCATCAGTAAATATCTTAATACATTTTATATAGTGTTTGGGTTTTTTACTAGTCGAAGATTTTTGCAACTGACTCATGTGATAATAATTCTACCATATGATATACAATTTCGTCATTACCTTGGTATCTTTCAATTTTTTCGACAACTATTCTGTTATTATTGTCATAGTCGACGAAGTGTATCTCCATATCGTTTGTATTATTTATATTAACCAAATCAAGAGAATAATTTACAGTAGTTTTTTTGAAAAACAAGAGCCCCATCATTTTTAAATATTTATTTGTGAGATCTGTATGTTTCAATGTATATTGTACGAAATAAATATTAAAATCTCCTATAACTTCCTGTTTGAATATTAATAAGTCTGGTATTTTTTTATTATGTGACATACATTCACGTTCTACCTTCCCATTTTTATAACTGATCGAATAGAATTTTTCTTCTGACATATCATAAAATAAATATAACGACTTTAAGCATTATTTACAGCTAGAAATGCATATCATTGTAGTACAAATATAAACCGGCAAAAATAGCAACAACAAGAAAGAGACACGTCACATATACATATTTCTTCTTTTTTACGAGTTTAACCGCTTTATCTTTCATTGTAATAATTGAATTTGCTGTATAGTTTCTATTATTGATATCAACACATTTATTAACTAGCGCATTAATTTTTTTCGCATTATCATTCCAGCATTTTGAGAAGGTATTTTCGTCCAACCTGTACTTATCATCGATCACTATATACTCGATACTGTATATTTTGCGCATACCGATATTTATAAGCTGTGTTTTAATGGTCTCTAGTTTGTATAGTTTTAGTTTCTCCGCATCAAATATAGGTTTGTTCTTAAGGATAAATTTAGTAGTTTCCTGGCAAATAATTTTATTACATTCTTCAATCAATACATGTTGCTTATTCAGAAAGTTAATAAGTTGTATCTTATCGTCAGATACTCCATTTTCAATATCATGTAGAATATCGTCAGTTGTGAAAGATCTGCGATGTTTCATTGTGTGAGTGTATTGGAAAATATGAAACTTTGTATATGTAAAAGTATTACACATAGCCCAATATATTCAAAAAATCAAATTTTATCTGCCAATGGCAAAACAGAGAATGGCGAACGGGCATTTATATTGACTAAGTAAATTTCCAAATATCAACATTTAATTAAATATTGATACAACCTGTTAATTCATATTTTTAATTTGTATACAATTAAACAAAATTATAATACAGAAATGATATCTTACAATAATCTCTTGGGGTATATCCGAAATTGTTTTCTACAAGTGGAATCATAAGACTACAACATATACCATTTAGACATATATAATGGTACACTGTATTACCATAATTATCACTCAACATTAAATTAGCTTCAAACCCTTTTAGTATATAAAATATATCTTCAAATTTTCCCTTACATGCTGCCATTATAGCAGTGTCGCCATTTTTATTCTGGATATCTAATATATCTACTATGCGTCGAGTACAATTTTTTATAATATCACTAGATCCAGTTGTCGCAATATGATGCAGTATACTATTATTATCATTGTCGAGAATAGTGTAATCTGTCTGTTCATACCCGAGTGATATATCTATTTTACTTCCATATTGCTTCATTGCATACATATGTAGAGGAGTTAATCCTTTATTATTTTTTGTATTAATAAGAAAGTCATCTGTTCTTAATACAATACTCAGTATATCATCTGATTTATTTTTGTCACTAAGAAGATGTAATATATTATTATTGTCGGTTGTCCGATATGTCATTACTTTTTCATAGTTTGTTTTAATCATGTAGTAGAATGTCCTAATTAATCCCCTATTTATTATTTCTTCAATATAGTCGGATATATAATCATATTTATCATTTTCAATACATTCCATTAAATCTAAATGTTCTGACAAGAGAATCATATAATATTTATAATAAATATGTAGTCTATCAGATGTGATTAGTGATTCTATTATTTTACTCGAATTATTATCGGTTATATAATTAATTATTTTTTTCCCGGTTTTACTATTTTTATCCGTTAATACTCTGTTACTGTATCCTATGGTGTCGAGATAACTTTCAAACTCTAAATCGTCATTTTTTGTTATTTCGTGAAGAACAAGCATATTAATCTCATGCACAATAGATTCAACATCATTTTCTTCCAGTTTAGTTTCAATATCGCAACGAAACTTTACGCTATATTTGTATTCTCCTGTGGACAATAATCTATATATTTCAATATCTGTATCATCCATTTTGAGAGCATATGCAAACTGTGAGGGATCTCTGATATATTTAAACGCACATAATGATATTATTATTGATTTTAAATTGTATCTGAACATAGGATTATATTCGTTATAATATTTGAATAATGCATATTCAATTGCTGTTAAAGATTTACGCTGTTCTACAAAAGAAATCATAACTGATGCATCATGTTTGGTTATAGAAGGTATTTCATGAACATTTATCATATCAATAATCTTTTGTATTTTACTATGTTTGTATAAACTTTTATTGTATATGTTCAGTATATCTCTTGGTATTTTAAGATATGGATCTATGTCTGATGAACTATCTACCTGATTTGAATATATACTCATATATTTAAAAAAATCAAGAGCAAACATAGCGGATATCATGAATTTATTTTCGAAGTAACATATTCTATCAAGAGCTGGTAATTTAAATAAAATTTGTGGGATTGACTCGACAAAATATTTTGATAGTATTATTTTACATCCATTAAGTGCCCCAATATATACAGATCCATTGTCTATTACCATATCTTTATTTACAAAATCAGACAGATTGTTATCAGCTATAACATTTTTAGTAGCAATTGGATATATAAATAAATCTTTTCTTATTTTGGATATATCAGTATCGATTAATATACTTTTAGTCAGTGGGCCAGTTACAAAACACGATATTTTTTTCACAAATAACGTAGATACAATACTACCTATTAACTTACGTACTTCCTCTTCGCCATCAATATCTTCTATGTATATGTCACTCCACACAGAACACATATCAAATATGTTGATATCTTGAAATCCTTCGGTCACCGACTGAATGACTGATTTAGTGTGATTTTTATATATATATTCTTCTTTTTTTAAAAATGTATTGTACTCTAAAAAAAGGTTAGTATTATTTGTATTATTTGTTTTTCTCATTATGATTAACCCAATAAAAAAACTTTATAGTATTCAGCACATATACACAAAATTAAAATTACTGTAATCATTGATATAATCTATGATTTAATAACACGACTGTTTTTTATATAGTCTGCTGGTTGTGAATCACTCGGTCTAGAATATTTACAATTGGAAAGAGTTTCGATTGACTGATTGAACGATCTACCAAATGTAATATGTCTAAGATATATACATTTAGAAAGATCTTCAACTGGTTGATTAAAGTTATCGCCAAATGTAATATATTTTACGGATGTACAGGAAGAAAGATACTCGACTGATTTATTGAAACATGAACCAAATTTAATTTGCTGGATATTTATACAATCAGAAAGAGCCTTGATTGATTTATTAAAACATGAACCGAATGTAATATATTGAATGTATGCACAGTTAGCGATAGCTTCGATTGATTGGTTAAAGTGGCGACCAAATGTAATATGTTTGAGTTGTGTGCAGTTGGAAAGAGATTCAATAGGTTGATTAAAGGAATGGCCAAATGTAATATGTTTAAGCTGTGTACAGTTATAGAGGGCTTCGACAGGTTGATTGAAATAGTAACTAAACACAATATATTCAACCATGATACAGTTTGAAATTGCTTGTATAGGTTGATTAAAATCCCAGTCAAAAGTAATGTGAGTAAGATACACGCAACTAGCAAGAGCGTCTATAGGTTTATTGAATTTGTAACCAAATATGATGTGTTCGAGTTTATTACAGTATGAAAGTGAGTCGACTACCTGATTGAATCCATAACCAAATATAATTTCACGAAGTTGTCTGCATCGAGAAAATACATTTATTTGTCGGTTGAATGCTGAACCAAATTTGACGTACCTAAGATTGGTGCAATTAACAAGAGCCTTAATTGATTTATTGAAACTCCATCCAAAAGTTACTTGTTGGAGGGACGTGCACTGAGAAAGAGGTTTGATTGACTTATTGAATAGATTGCCAAATGTAATTTGTTCGAGTTGCGAACAATAAGAGATGGGGTCTATCTGTTGTGCGAATAACTCTCCAAATGTAATTTGCTCCAGTTGTGTGCATCTAGAAAGTGCTTTGATGGATCGGTTAAATTCATTACCAAATATAATTTGTCTAAGTTGTTTACAATTACACAGAGGTCTGATAGGTTGATTAAACTTATCGCCAAAAGTGATTTGTTGGAGCTGTGGAAAATTGGAGAGAACTCCAATAGATTGGTTGAATTTTTTACCGAATACGATTTGTATGATGTTAGTACATTGGGATAGGGCTTCAATTGATTGATTAAAATTACTACCAAACGTAATATATTGAAGAGATACACATTGCGAGATAGCTTTAATAGGTTGATTAAAAAACGGTTCGAAATACACATTAACTATCATTAATTTTTTAGACATACATTCTGATACTGTTGAATCAGAGTATCTTTCAATCATCCATTTAACATTGTACATTTTGTTATATGTTTCATCGCAACCATACTGTTCATACGAATAAGTCATAAAGTTACGAGTCTGGATGTGACTGTTTTTACATGTGATACCCAAAGCTTTTATATCGCGCGGTTTCAAAAAAGATGTTAATATATTTGACAGATTAACATCTAATTTATACATATTGTATTGTATTGTAGTATTGTAAGTGTAACATATCGCTTCACATTCTATAAATGTTCTTTATTTCAATATTTTATGTGCAAATTTAAGGATTTTTAACAATATTGTAATATACCGGTTTACAAACGGTACCATGACACAACACAGGAAGGATCATCATCCCTCGATATTACCATTACGCCGAATTTACCAGTTAATTGTTTGAAAATAGACGAGAACACAGTAGATGTTGAAAATAGGTGTGATATCTGTAATTTATTGTAAATATTGTTAAGCGATGGGATACTCACATTACCTAGCAACATTAATTGGTTAGACTTTGAAATTATATTGTCCACATCAGCGGAACAATCCGCAGTTACAACAACAAGTGTATGTGTAAATTTTGCATCTTTCATTATATTGAATAGATGGGAATAGTTTTCGTCAGTTAATCCGATACAAGTATCAATAAATATTATTTTTTTGTGCGGTTTATTAATGCATGAATTTATAAGATCTGCATCATACGATTTTGTAACACATATATTTTCTAATGCATTACCCGATATTTTTTTAGATACGACCACTGAATTAGATTGTGATACTGAGTCAATTCTACTCAGGACAGTTGCGAGTATTGTATTAATATCTTTTGTATATTCATTACATACAAGAGCGATACTTCCATATTTATAATTTTTTAATTTAAAGTTTCTAAATTCAACCGTTTTCCCCGGAGGTTCTTCATTATCTGGCGCGATATCTAATTTAATAATTCGCCATCTGCATAACTGATTCATTTTTGTGATCGTGCCTGAAAATACAAATCCAGGGTTATCGTGATCTTCTTTTCTATATAGTATAGCTTCTGGATCGTTCAATAATATATATTCTTTTCCAGAAGGATAAGCTGTATTTTTTCTTATGGTGCGTTCATCTCGGTTTTCTATAAATGTGACACCTGTGGGGTATATCATTTTAAGATGGATTACTAATTTGTCAAAAGACTCGGTTAGTTGTATTATCCTAGTACCGCTGGACAGGTCTGTTTTTTCAATTGCATATGCGTACTTCATATAGTGTATATATATTATTTTTAATTTAATTTGTTACCCGCCTTTAGCAAAAAAATATCAACATTTATTATAGCGAATGACAGATATTAATAATGGTTTATTAACAAAAATATGGGGCCCGCCTTTATGGGAGGCTTTTCACGCAATAACGTTTGGCTATCCTGTTAACCCTGACGACGATAAAAAAAAACAATATAGGGAGTGGTTAATAGGACTAGGAAATGTTCTTCCATGTGTATACTGTAGAAAATCATATAATGAATTTATTTCGGAGGGTGATGTAGCGTTAACTGATAATGATTTGTCATGCCGACAAAACCTTTGTAAATGGGGGCATCGAATGCACGACAGAGTAAATCGAAAATTAGAGGTTGATTACGGAACCAGTTATGCAGATTTAGAAAATAAATATGAATCATATAGAGCAAAGTGTGTCCACAAAGATAAAGGATGTACTATGCCGATAGATTTTAAAGCAGAGTCGTATAAAAAAGCCGATGTAAAACATGCGCCAGTTGTGTCGTATGATTTCTGCAAACGATTAACAGGTTATGCCAAATATAGAGGATTTAATGAATATGGTAAATATCTAAATAATTATAATAAAAAACTTATATTCGGCGATAGACACGATAGAGATATAGAATGTATAAAACTTATTCAATATATGAGACATAAATCAATTGATTGCACAGAAGATAGCGGAGAATTTGCAGGACTTCCGACAAAGTGCGAATTAGCTTTATTAAGCATGAGATCAGGAAATGTAAACAGTACTAAACAACAAGAAATAATCACTAGATTGAACGAATGGAATATGAACAATTAAGTGAGTGTATTCCATATAACAGTATTACTTGTCGTACCTTTTAGAGTCCATGTTGAATTATCCACCGGGCATAATTTATTTCCGGCTTTTACCCACGCATTAATACAGTCTGTATGATAACCACATCCGCATGCGCCGATCACGAGTTTATTTGCGATACGTTGGTTTGCAATCTCGTCTTGCGTTGCAGCCATGATGTGTTTGTGACATAACGCACATATCGAACTGTTAATGTCTTGTTTCCAATAAACCTTTACCTTTGGATTTTTTAGTTTAATAGGTAGTGGACTGGTGTTCATGATGTATTATTTAATAAATATTATATGTAACTATGATCTTTTTTTATCAATTTTTTGGAAGGTATATACATCCTTGAATATATATAAGGTATCTAGCTAGATATACTTAATAGAGAAATATAACTAGTCGCAGTTATCTGAATCAGATGTATCTGTATCATATAGCAATCATTTGCATAATAATTTATAAACTAATGGATTTCCCAAGTAATACGTCATATTTAGACGTATCAAGAGATGCCAATCCAGAGGAATCAAATACCAGATCACCGAACAATTCAACAAGTTCACATTTAACACTAGAATTCTCTTCGTTATTCATCAATGTAGATAGTTGAATATATCCTTTACATTTACACCCCTCTGAGTGTGATACATTTGATATATAGTATACAACTGATGCATTATATTTTTCGTGTTCAGTTACATTATTATATTTGTTAATCACTAATATCGCAGATCCCTCCTGAACATTTTGTATCCGTTCTTGCATAAGATATTTCGCAAAGTGTTTCCCATAAAGTGGGCAATTAAACGCTACGAGTTTGAGAGTTGGAGTGTTAACTGGATATACATTATCAAGCTGGTAATAAAGACTATGAGAGTCAATTATTCTGCACGGAAGGGACGTTAGTACAGCCGATAGCCCGCAACCAGCGGCACATCGATGACCACCGCCGCCGAAATGTTTAGCGATTATACTGACATCAGTACGATCATCCATGGATCGTAAAGAGTAACTAGTTGCACCAGAAAAGTTACGATGACTGTATATAACAGAGAAATTTAGATATGGGAGGGCCATGAATGCAGCGTGACCTAATTCTGATTTTAGTAAACTCTGACACAATTGGCCTGCGAAATAATACATGCCACTCAGTTGAATAAAATTAGGAATAATATTATTTTTAAGATAATCTATGTGACTGTCATTTTGCAATACCATACCATTGCCTGTTTTTATAGACTGATCGAGATATTCGTCATCCATAAACTTTACATATTCCTCAAATTCGAAAGGCTTACTAAACATAAATGCGGTAAATCCTCTGGTTGACTCGCGCTCGTCCATCCATAAATCATTGTATTCAACATATGTTATCATTCTGGGAAGCGGTTTTGAATATCCAAAGAAATACCTATATGTAATATAGGCACCGCAGTGATTCATATCAAACACTTTATTAATATCTTCTACGTTTTTCATATATTCTTCGGCTGTTTTGTGATGGTCGAGTATGAGAACTTTATTTGCAGATGTTAATATTTTAGAAAATTGGTCAGGTTTGTATGAAAAGTCGCATAACAATACATTTTTACCTGTGACGGTTGGCGGAGGTTTTCCATAGTAACCTGGGAAGAATGTTATGTCGTTTTTATCTACACTTAATCCATTTAATTTCCTCCAATACCAGCAACACATCGCGGCGGTAAATCCATCCGAACAACTACCATGGTATATTACATAATTAATTTCATGGGGTTGTATACACTTGCTTGAAAAGTTGTAATTATCTACATTATTATCATCCGTCATTTTTATGCCTACAATATTCACAATCAACGATATTCATTATTTTCATCAATTTTTATAGAAAAAATTGATATAATAAAGCATTTAAATATGTATTAATAATAACATCAAACATATATATATGTCATATTCACAAAGCACACTAATTGCCCTGGCAATTGAGGGGTTAAAAAACCTCGATACAAATAGCAGGATTTCAGCGACAGCCCCGATAACATCATTTGGATCCAACAGAACAACAACCGTGAGCAATTTTACAGCTGTGTGCAGATCATTCGGCAGAGATTCAAAAGAACATATCGACTATATAAAGACATATTTAGAGAAAGAAATGAGTTTTATATCGTCGCTGAATGGCAAGTCTCAACTTATAATAAAAGGTAGAGTTGACAATGATAAATTCAAGAAAGCCCTGAGAAAATATTTTGATCACTGTGTAAAATGTCAGATATGCGGATCTCATTCGACATCAATTATAAAAAATGGAAAGTTATATTACACCGATTGTTCACAGTGCGGACAGAAAAAATGTATTTCAGGATATACTCAACATACATTTTTGAGCGCTGGTGTATAAAATTTAGTTAGTCTGTCTGTTTATTTAATTTATCTAGTTTATTTAATTAAAGTGTATGTAATTAAAAATTGGTATCTAAAAAAATATTTAATTAAAGTTTGTTTATCAAGGTTTTAATACTATTAAACACACTTGTATAAGTTGCGCTGTTATTGGCGTCATTTACCCATTGTTGACATGTTTTAATAACATCATCTCTTTTGTGTTTAAAATGTGTTTTAATCGCATTTGAAAATTCCGGATAGGACTCGGGATTTTGCAGTAGATCTCTAATAGTTGAAGTCATTGTATATAGTCTTATGTTTGTATTGTATGCTTTATTTTGGGAATTTCCGGAAGCAGTGCCTCTACTTCTTTCAAATCCCGGTTCATTGAAATACGGCTCTTCAATTAGGATTTGTCCTAATATAGACATTACCACTTGATATAATGTAGATTCTTTTGGCAACCATAACTCACTTGGGTCAGGGGTTGGGCCGATATATGTGCCCAAAATAGACAAGCATACTTTGCCACAATTATAAAGGTTTGGATTAAATCGTTTATCGCCTGTATTTAAAAATTTAAAGCTGGGAGCTGACATAGGATACGTATTGCTCATATGAGCGTCAAAAATAAAACATCCATGTTCGTATGGAGTGTCTACCGGGCCGGTTATCATGTATCTGTGTTTGTTAACTTCAGATTTCGCTATATACACCATAATAGATGCGCCATATTGAATTGACAGAGAATTTCTAAGAGACGGTAATTCTACGGCTAATCGTTTAAAACATTGTTTCATATTTTGGCCATCGCTCGCTGTAGAATATTTATAATTTTTAATAGGCACCGATCCCATTGTAAATTTATATTCAGTCATCGCATTTACATATATATCTTCTTTTGTTTTATTTTTTGGATTTTCTGGTGTTTTAACAGAAGGTTCTTGTTTTGTCGCTGATATTATGTTTTCTTGTTTTTTAACATATTGCTGATATACATCATCAACCATTGTACCTAATGTGAATATAATATTCGCCATTTCATTGGTATCATCAACTTCTAACGACGCTTTACTTGTTTCGAATTGCTTCATTACTATATCATATAGGGATTCTCCGCGTGTATCATGGTAGACAACTATACCATACTCAGTACACATTGTTTGTAACAGAGTAAAATATTTTTCATATGTTTTTTTATGTTTATCCATCTCAAGGAGAGATGCATCTTTTAGTTGCTGTTTTAAATATTTAATAAGGATTGATCCCTTGATAGTATCGTAAAATGATTCGTAATCAGTACACACATTTTGCACTTGTTGTGTTATTCTATCGAATAGATTTTGAATCTTTACATTTCTATCGGCGTGCATTGTCGTATATTCTTCTGGGTTCCATTTTTTAGCTCCTGTGTGACCATAACCTGTTCCTGCATTCCATGGTGTTTTCGTCTTTGTTTGCGTGGGTTGCGCCGGTTCTGTAAAATTTATTTTCCGTAATTTTACATCGCCATCGATAATATCATTTTCGCCCGAATCAATTAGTGATGACAGATCCATGAGTACATCCTCAATAGGTGCAAATGAACCAAGGGGGTTTTTTTGAATATTATTGAGATCCGTATTAAATTGAATATTTCCATATGTCTCTATTATTTTGCGTAGTCTGTCAACTATACTTTGCATCGATGTTGTGGGAACCCAATAATCTAAATTAAATTGCTTGGAATTAGTTATTCTTGACATTAAAGAGTCTGATAATCTAGGACGAATCACTTTAATTTGTGGCGGATAGTTAGGAAAATATATTTTGTCAAAATATATATGAATTTCAATATAATCATATCCATAATGTCTTTTTACTTGATGCAACGCTTGTCTCAGCGCGATACCATTAAACTTCGTCAGACATATTTTCCAATGATACACCGAATTATTATGAACATCGACACTACCTAATTTATTTGACATAAGATATTCCCACAGAGTCATGTACTCATTAATAATAATATCGGCGACTTTATTCTCTGTGAAAAGTTTTTTCACACGTTTTGTATTTTTTTTGTTATATTTTTCTAATTCAGAAATTGATCCATTTACTAGATCAACCATTTTGTGACGCTCTTTGCTAAATAAAACTTTTAGCTCTGACTCTGCATCGGTATCATCTCTATTTTTTGTATCAGCCGACTGATCAGCTGTATTAATTATATATTTATCGGCGAGTTTCTGGAACTTCTTCATAAGTTTTGATTTGTTCGGTTTATTTAGCAGACTATAGTGATTTAATTTAGTAACCCACTCCAGTTCGTGTTTTTCCGACGAAACAATGGATAAATATTTATTTGTCGAATTTGGTTTAAATAATTTAAAATTATAATTCTTGTATACAATATCATAATATTCATTGGTCTCTCCGCATTGTGGTATTGATTGTGTATGGTCTGCCATATAAGTGCTATAGTATATTAACACAATCTGGATATTAAACTTTTTAATATCAATTTTTTACACACAATATTAAAAGTTTGCAAAATAATACTTGTTACAAGTTATTTTTTTAATATTTACACAACCTACAAAATATTAGGTTTTGTCAATTTTTTCGCAGGTAAGAAACTTTATTTATGTGAATAATATAAAATGATTTCGTAAAATGATTTAAAAAAATAATCTTATATATAAGTATATAGTAATGGACAAGAACCACAATAACGGCGATAACCACGATAACCACGATGACGACCATGATGACCGCGATGACCACGATGATTACCGCGATAACCACGATGACAATGATGATCATGACGACCTTCATACAGGAGGCGCCAAGAAGAAAACCAAAGCAGGAAAAAAAGGAAAAGGAAAATCCAATTCTAAGGGAGGGAAAAAAACTCAGGCAGGTGGCGCCAAGAAGACAACCGGGAAAAAGGCTAAGGGAAAATCCAAATCCAAATCCAAATCCAAATCTAAATCTAAATCTAAATCTAAATCCAAATCTAAGAAGGTAAAAAAGGCTCAATCGGAAGGCGTGAAAAAAGCTAAATCCAAGTCTAAATCTAAATCTAAGAAGGTAAAAAAGGCTCAAGCAGGAGGCGCGAAAAAAGCTAAATCCAAGTCTAAATCTAAATCTAAGAAGGTAAAAAAGGCTCAAGCAGGAGGCGCGAAAAAAGCCGGATCCAAGACTAAATCCAAGTCTAAATCCAAGTCTAAATCCAAGTCTAAATCCAAGTCTAAATCCAAGTCTAAATCCAAGTCTAAATCCAAGTCTAAATCCAAGTCTAAATCCAAGAAGGTAAAAAAGGCACAGGAAGGAGGGATGACAAAGACTGCTGTGAAAAAGACTGCTGTGAAAAAGACTGCTGTGAAAAAGACGAAGGGGAAATCTAAATCTAAATCCAAATCCAAATCAAAGTCTAAAAAAGGAAAAAAGACTGGTAAAAAGCCGTAAAAAATAAAAGAACGGCGACTAATAAATATATATTTTAGAATTAATTAATCAAATTGAACTAAATTGATTAATTAAATTAATATTATAAACTAATTTTCATCAAGGCTTCTATCACTATCACCGCATTGATGGGATGATTCAGTATCCAGTAATGTTTTATCGTACAAAAGATCATCATCCGAGTTATCGACTTCATTGTCTGAAACACCCTGGTCTAAATCTAAACTGTGTACATTGATCTGATCTAAATCTGAATCCAGATCTAAACTATGCACATTATATTGATCTAGCTTGTATACATTGTCTTGGTTTGAATCTTGTTCTTGTTTTGATTTATCATGGTTCTTGTTCTTATCCGCGTCTCCAGATATTTTCTTTAATTTAACTTTTACACTGTCCCTTTGTTTGTCATCCGAATTAGTTTTTTTGTGACGCCGCGATTTGTGTGATTTATGTGATTTATGTTTTTTGTCTATATCTGACACAGGAGAAGCAGTGCCACTACTTGCATAATCAGGTACTGATTGCGATAGAGCGCCGAAATTGTCGTCATGTTTGTTTAATGTTTCTAGAATATCGGACAATGCAATATCCATATTTTTGTCGTTATCTGTGGTAGATGATTCTTGCGCATCATCAGTCAACTCGATTACAAGGATTGGTTTTTGCACATGATATTTAGGAGATGACCTTGGGGACGACACCGGAGATTCGCATTCCATCATTGATTGATTCAAATCGACGCGAGATTCTAGATTAACAGTAGGGTTGTTGTACATTTTGCGGGATATATATGCCATAATATACCTATAAAGGGCCGTTCGTTTTCTGGGATATGTTACTTTACCAAAATATTCGAACGATTCTGTTAAAAACAATGCACTTTTACTGGTTCTATATTTATCAACTATTTTATCTACTATCTTAAATATTGCGATTGGCAGCGTAGTATCTTCGGTATCTTTCAAGAATGTCATATCTGCGACAACTACTGTTATTAATAATTGAGCAACAACGAGGAAGAGCCCTCCTAGTACGAAATTCATTAGAAAGTATAATATTTCGACGAAACAATAGATCAGCCAGCTATTTGCTAGCTCATTGCTCTTTTTAATATCTCTGTCATTTACACGGTTCGAATAGCTTGTCAGGTGCGAATACATAATAGTTTTTCCGAGAGCCAACATAAAACATAAAGTTGGAAGATATATCAATGAGACTACAGCAGATAACACTATAGCAAAACCGATCATAGTTTTATTGACTACAGTCTTTTGAAAAATATGATGATTCTTGATATTATTTAAAGTATTTAACATAGTATTCATAATAGATACTATAAATAAACTCATATACCCGAATAACTATTTATTTCAATATTTCTGTTTTATACGCCATGTATGGATGTATGGATATCTACATATTTTAAATTATTCATCATATCGACCCTAATATATAAAAAATATAATTACTATAATTAATTATTTATTTTTCTTAATAACGATCTTGTTATTGGTAGATTTTTTTATCGTTTTGCCAGGTGTTTTATTGATAATAATTTTATCAGTAGATTTGTTTTTAAATTCGTCAATAATGTCAAACAATAGCAATCTAATTGTTATTGATTCGATGCATAGTATTGTTCTAACTGGTATATTTACAAATTCTTCCGGGAACTTCATAGCATACATTAACAGTGCAAATGCATTCATATCGAAATTTATATCGGCAACATCTTCAAATAATCCGAACTTGGTACGTACATAAGATGACATGCTTTTTACTGCGGTTCCAGTTTTTACAGCGAGATATTTTTCAAATAACGACGTATTAACAATATTTATAACCTTATCAGAACATGATATATTATATTTCATATCATCACCAGTCGGTATAAATTTATTATCGATCAGGAGTTCTAATAGTTCAGTATTGTCGTATAAAATCGCATATTTAATATGATCTATTTTATATTTTAGTCCAAATTCAACGCATTTACGATATAATATACGATTATTATATCGTACTGACATATCCATAATTTCCTGGGTTAACACTATATTCGAGTTGCATAAAAACAACTCTGCCAAATTATACAGAATTTTATCGTCAAATGCGGGCAGTATTATTCCACGCGCGATAATATGCAACGGAATTGTATAATTAATAATTTTAGCAGCCATTGAATTTATATAATATTTATTATACTCACTTGCACCAGACATAACACACTGATCTATTGCGTCAGACGTTATGTATGCATGATCAAGTATAATTTCTAAAGATTGTTTTGTACAGTTTCTAATATATCCCTTCGCATATAGATCTGCAATGGTGAAATATGATAATTTTATATCAAATGCAACTAAAAATCTTAGTAAATATATTAAAGTCGACATACTGTCGCGCAAGGTGTGCAAGGTATTTAACATATTTATCACACAAATATCTGTAAATTTAACAGATGTTTTATCTCCCACAATAAATCTATGCGACAATGTTTCTAGATATATGTTAATACTCTCTTTTGTTGTGGAATGTTCGTTACATATTGCCGCGCGTTGGTATGTGTTGTTGTAGTAATCATCAAGATTTTCATTGTTTATATCCAATTTATTACTGTAATTACCTCCTTTTGTGTCGATTGAGCCTAAATTATTTCTTATAAACACGATACTTTTGAAACATGATTCAAATGCTGACTGAGTAATATTATCGTATGCAATATATCCTATTCGTAAGAGCTGTTTTTTTTCGCCAGCTGTAAATTTTGTCGTTTTATTGTTGTCCTTCCATGTATCAATCCACGATATACCGACATCGATCTGCGACGGTATCATATGGTTGACCATTGCGAATATCTGCTTTTTTGTTACTATAAAATTATCTACTATCCATTTTAGTAAATAATCATTTTCCGCTCTTGAAAAATAAGGACCTCTGCGAAAAACACACATCCCGGTCAAAATATGGAAAATACAATTAGTCACATCGGTTTCCGCTATATTTTCCTTTCCTCCAATAGACTCTACATACGCTTGATATAGCTCGACAAGTATTGTGATTTTTTTGTTGATTGTAGCAAGTGGATAAATTTTTGCTAAAATTATCTTATAAAAAGCCATAAATATAGTATGTACAATATTTCGATTATCACAATTTAAAAATATTTCAATTTTTAATTCGGCCGTAATATTATAATAAATAAAATTTAAACAAGTAGGTTGTATACAAGTTTATCCATATCGCTAAATGGTAGTGTTTTGCAATTTTTATCGATGTCGAGATGTGTCATCAAAACATTGTTAATATTTATATCGCCGCCTTTCACCAGTTTTTTACTCCTGACATAGTCCATTATATTTTTACGAAAGGATATGAAATTACATTGGGTCATTTTAATGCCGATATCTTTCTGTAACTGCTTCTTGATGTCTATATCCTTCGTAAAATCAAAATCTGCCGGGATTAATTTGAGAGTCTTTTTTTCGGCGCTATTACATTCCTCCAGTATCGTAAAGTTGTTTGTAGGAGCGTCCGCTTTAGATTTGGCAGATGACGATGATTTAACTTTGGCAACTCTTACTACTTTAACTTTCTTTTTCAAAGTTGGACTAGTGTCCGATTCATTTTTAGATTTGCTTTTACTCTTACTTTTAGACTTATCCGAAACATTTTTTGTTAATTGCGACATCATGTTATCAATTTTACTGTCAATAATTTTCTTGCTACGCTTGTTCGATTCATCATCACTCATATCACACATATCGCTCATATCGCTCATGTCGCTAATAATGTTAGACAAGTCACTTAGACTATCATCCGAACAATCAGAATCCTTTTTGTTATGTGACTTGGCTGTTTTCTTGGTATTATCTTTATCGACTTGGTCTTTGGCTACTTTCTTGTCTACTTTCTTGTCTTCTTCATTCGCACTTTTCTTGGTAACTTGTGTTGACGATATTTTTGTTATTTTTGCGCTCCCGTCGCTCTCATTACTACCATCGCTCTCATTACTACCGTCGCTTTTATCGAGATCGCTGATATTGCCATCACTCTCATTATTATCACTGCTATTTTTAGTATTTTTTTTGCTATTATCAGTACTTGCTGTTTGTTTTTTAAGCTGTTCTAATTCTTTTATTGTTGCGTTATACTCAAGTTCAAAATCATCGATAAATTTACGAAGCCATATACTGTGCTTAAATGTCGCCAAATGTTTAATACACTGTAGAGTTGGTTTAATATTATGCGATTCTGTCAGATACTTTAATACCGCAGTATTCGAATTATTCATGCACGCATTTTCGAGACATTTTGTAGTTGGTTTTATGCAGTGGCTAGTAACAATTTTTTTTATAATCGCTAAATTTCCGGGTTTTGCGCATTCTTCTTCTAGTTGCGCAGAAGTCGGTTTACATTTATCTGGATAGGGATAAAAACCTGCTTTGGAACATTCCGCCGAAAAATCGTCTTTAAATTCGATGTTATATTTACCGATGTGAGCAAATTCTCGGTATTTGCGTACAAGAGACACCACATTGTCATATGTTAGGTTAGCACCACATTCGATTAATCTATCAATCGTGATATTCCATATACCACAAGAATGTGATACATTTTTTTTTTTATTGCGATACGTAACCGACACTAGGGGTGGTAATTTATCAATATAATTACATAGACATTTATCATTCGCACTAACACGGGAATCGAGTATAAAGTTTATCAGGGGGTCATTGCATATTAAACATGCTTTTTCTAAAACATTAACAGTTATTTTTCCACCCAGAGTAGCAAGATCTTTGATTACATTAAGCGTTGAATATTCGGCGGCATATTCCATGAGCTCGTCCGTCGGCACGTTCTTTTTGTTTCCATAATATTCAAGCAAAATATTTTTCAATGTACCATAATTTAGCACTGCTATCTTGATAAATGTGTCATTTAAATCAAATGGTACATTTGCTTTATGCAATGCATTTAGAAACTCAGACATATCATAGTATACACTGGGTTTAATGTACTTCTGGTGTATATTAACAATATGTTTCGATAATGTTTCGTCAATCTTGCCTAGTTTTTTAATGACCTCTATTGAATTACCAGATCTAATGGACAATACATAAGGCACATGTGTCACATTAATCACGTTCAAATAATTACACATTATGTATTGCGTTATCGCTGTTATGTGTATAATAACGTAGTGTGTAAAATAATAATCGAGCGGTCTGGTAACGTAAATATATTTAATTGCGTCATTAAGTACTTTAACATCAGTAAAATTGTATTTGGCTTCGCATAGCTCGTAAAACTGCTTAACAGCAGTATTCAATGCGGTTGTCTTATAGTGTTCGCGGGAACACTGTAAGACTGCGTCGACGAAAAGTGTGTATTGTTGATCTGTCATATGATGCTATTATAAGTATTGTTCATATATGGACTATTGTATAAATAAATCATTAAATTTCAATATTTTTGTCAATATGTTAGTCAATATAGTATTGGTTATCAGGAGATGAATTGATATTACACATAGGGCACGTATTTTCTATTAGCGAACAGCCAACACACATTTTATGCCCGCATTTAGAATGCAATATTACTGCTTTTGCACAGCAACATATATTACACACAGTTTTCTGTGTAAAATCAAAAGACTGCTTATACTGAATTAATTTTTTGTTTTTATCTGTTGCATGTTCAACAATATACCCGAGGTTTGTTTTTTTCGAATAATGATAATTGTCAGATTGTGTCGGCTTTATATTTTTAAACTTACTGCTGTTAATTATTTTATACCATGATGACGGTTGAATATTAGCAATCATACTAAAGTCATTTTCTGGGAAATATGAACAGAAAGTCTCAATATACTTGTCAGTACACATAACAGATCCAATAATAATAGATGCAATTTCTGGATTAATACATAGGGCATAGCGCAAAGTATTATAATCTGTCGACGATATTGTGAATTTTTCATTGATATGTGTGTTAAACACTGCAGGGAATAATTGTACAAGTGACTGAAATGTATCAATATCATCCAGTGCAACAATAATATTTGTTAGATTTACACATATTTTAATTCTTGGCATATCTTGGTTTTCAAAATCAATCATATCAACTGAATCCTTTACATACAACGAATACTCGTTGAAATACGGTGCATTTATAATGTGTTCAACGAGACTGCTGTTATATTTAACAGCGTATGACAGCAATGATCCGCTATGAATATCTATATAATTATGGTCTTTTGTAATTTTATCAGCATTCTCTAAAATAGTATAACTATCCGCATTGTAACGCATTGCATACATACCGAGTGTTTCACCAAATAGATTCACAGATTCAAAAATTGTATTATCGACTATGTCTATATAATTCTCCAATATGGTTGGATGATATCTAGTTATGTAAAATAGCCCATTATTAAGTTTGTCATCTGTCGATGCCATAAGTCTGTTAATATCTTCTGGCGATAGTCCGGTTGTTAGATCAGACATATCGGATGATGTCAGAGTCTTACACATGAACATAAAGTTGTTACTAGATGTTTTAGATGTTTCTAACAAGTTATCAATACCGGATTCTTTGCGAGTTCCATTAATATTATATTTGTTTATGTTATTTATTATCTCGGCGCCATCCAGCCTGTCTTTAAAAATATTAATAGTGTACGGTGTCAATAAATTTTCAATAACATATCGACCGAATCTATTTTTTTCAAACAATCTATCAAAACTTATTTCAGGCAATCCCTTTTTCATAATAGTTCCGTTATTCACAAAACACGACAACATCATGTTTCCTCCACAAGTTTTGATGTTTATTAATGTTCTGTCAATATCATCAGTAGATTTGAATAGTATTTCATAAAGCACATGGTCGTATGCACACAAGTTATAGATTTTTTGTAATAATGTATCATCAAGTTGTGTATTGAACACAGAACATCCAGTATGTGTAATAAATTCGGAAAGACCTAATGGATCAGAATCGATATAGTATTTGATTTTTTTATGGACCAACGTTAAATACAATGGTGACTTGTTCTTCTTAAGATTTTTTAAGATTTTTGCAAGTACCAGGCTATCATTCTCCATATCGCACACTATATTTACATCTTCGTCACTCAGTAACAAGTCATCAATATCAAGAATATTATTAATTTTTTTTACTAATGTTATAAAATCGCACTCTATAAATCCATTCTTAAATAGGGCATATATCTTGGTAATATCTAATTCTAACAACTGATTTAGTGTATGTGTGTTATTAATATCTATTGTATATGATATGCTCAGTTGATCGGCCAATTCTATGAAAAATAACAAATCATATTTCATAATCAAGTCATTAGAGATTTTAGTATTATGTGATAACAATTCTGCCTGATTATCACGAGAAAGTGTCTCTAATAGAAATTTATACATTGTGATATTTTTTACAAGTTCTTCAAGAATACACTTATCTTTTACAAGGTCACATATTCCATTGAATTTCTCAATAATACCAAGAACATATAGCATAATATCATCGTTTGTAATAAATTTTGTAATAATCTTATAGATAGCTTCTTTAACATCTGAATATTCACACGGAATACCATGCGCCTCAATATATATGCTTATAAATTCGAGCTTATTCAGTGCAAGTGTGATATTACTATAATTCGCGGTTGATAGTGCACTGGTTATGTCGTGGAAAAAGTTGTGTATATTTTTGTTCGAACCATTCATATAATTCCAATATTCTGTGTGAAACATATTAGATTTGCCAAAAAACTCAGGATCACGAACCACGAAATATGACATTATATAGTTATACCATGGCTGTGTTGCAACTGGATCGTCGGTGAATCTCGAACGCATCGTATCTACAACTTTTTTTGAAAATTGCAATGATTCGAACATTTTTAAAAACCGCACAAAAGGGATTATTGCATCAGAATGTATATATGGATCGCACATAACTTGTAGATATTTTTTTATACAATTATCGACAAGTCCGCAATAATTATCTGATTTTGATTCTGTCGCAAACATCTCATCAATAAAACCAGTATCAAGATCACATACAATGCTAAGTGGTCCGTTTGATTTAAATACTGAATATCCTGCTGGATTAATAGTTAAGATATTTAGATATATGTTATGAACTATGTGTTTGTCTTGAATCTTGTTGACCCATGTACAGTAATTTTTCATAACTTGTGCGCAAACTCCACGCATAACACTTACAATATCACTGACATTCATTATTTTGGACAGTTCTACTATACAAAATATTCCAAAATCGTCATGTTTTGGATGCGATATAAGATATTTAAATATATCTATTAATGTTGTTCGATATTCTATTTTGTGCATGGTACACATCACAAAATATATATGCTGTATTGCAACACTGTCATGTATTTTTGTTTGATTGTACGATATCATAATATTATCAATATAAGTAGCAATATCATTCTTTTCTAATAAATTTGTCTCGATTAGTTTGTTAACAATTTTAAACGATGTGTTATCACAATCATGTAAATGGTGACATATGTCACATTTAATATATTTATCCAGACCAGCCAAGAGTGTCGTCTTTGAAGCTGGTATATATTGAACAAGTTTTACGAATGTATCGTAACTGTGTGCCATCAACCTATCAGCAATGTTACGAGTCATATATTTTCCTATAAGTTCTATTACATCGCTCAATTTATTTAGATCACTAATATCACTTATATTATTCGTATTATTATCTGATAGGCGTGTTAAATTGAAATAATATCGCGCTACTTTTTTATAGTCAGATTTTTCGAGCGATGGATCTTCCGTATTTTCGACTATAGATCCATTCGTCACATTATTCGCAGCGTCAGAAAATAGTTTAATTAGGTGTATAATTACTTTACTTTTGAATGTTAATTTGTCGCACATCATTTTTTCAAACATACAGCACATAGGAGTCCATTTAATATTATTAATCTCTTGTATAAATATGTCATTTTCAAGAAATTTATTGTAATAACTGGGTCCAGCATCCAGTAGACTTAACATATATCCAATAGTAATGCGATCATCAATATCCCAATCTATCTCTATAATACCATCTAAATTCTCTTTTAGTATGTCGAGTCCTTCGGCGTCGTTACATGCAATAATACATTTGATATAATTACTTAATAGTTGACTTGTGAACATATCAATTTTCTTCAACGTGTATATTTCGTCTCCCGTACCAATATTGATATAATGATTCATTTTTTCAGGTATGGGATGCTCGGTATTAAAATTATCGGTTATATATTTACCATATTGCGCGATAAAGTCTTTTTCATGTAAAATATTAACAATATATTTACTATATTTATCATCTAGTGACATCGCAACCGATATCGGATCATTTTTAAGCCTAGTTAATATGTTATATTCGGGCGTATCTGGCAAAGCCATTATATTATCAATCTCAGTCATCATATTAGCTGTCGGTGCAATATTAAGAACAAAAAGCATATTATCGACTGGAAAATTGAGATTTTTAAGTTTGGAAAATGTTTGTAATGCATGCGCGATACTAGTGCAATTACGACCATCAAGTATCATTGCAAGAGTTGTTTCTGTAATAAGTGGTTGTAATTTCGCCAGTATTTTTTCGTCATATTTCAGTGTTATTATTAAATCTGCCAATACTCTATGTTCGACTTGGTTTAGTTCGATTCCTTCTAACTCTGAATTTTCAATATATGTATTTACTATTTTCTCAATACTTTGGGCAGTAATAGCAGTAATAGCAGTGAATACATTAGTTTCGACGCAGTAATTTAACATATGAAAATATCTAAGTAGAGGAATCGTATGTTCATGTTGTATATTATTCATTATAGTTCTAGTTGTCAGGTAATTAATAAACGTATTCCTCCCAAGTTTATTAACAAATGCTTCATGAGTCTGCGGAGTTAGTGTAAATATATCAAACACGCAGTGTCCAGTATTTGTTGGATAAAATAGTATGACATCGTTGTCAATGCCTAAAATGTTTATATAATTATGTAATATAGACATAAAATCCGTATGATTTACTTGCCCATCTCTGATAGTTTGTAAAATAATCTGCCTTTTTAATATGGTCTCAAAATCGAGTTTAGTATTATCTGCAAGTAAATAATGATTTGTCTCAAAATATTTACATATATTTTCAACTGTACGGCTATGATCTGTCATATTTGGGATATTTTCGAATGGGGCTATAGTATTGTAAATGCCTGATATATCGACTAATGCGTTGTACAGTGCGTTTTCAACTGCGGGATAGATATTTTTATATGAATTTACATCTGAGTATCTTTGTACGTCAGTGCTCCTAAAATATATTTTATGTGCTGTTGCAACACCAGTTTTGCATAATTCTGCGACTTGCTGGCTCAGAGCTTGTGGAATAGATGCTCCTCTACATACTTCTTGTATGTGTAATGCAGACGTATATTGCCCAGAAGATTTAAATTGTGTGATATCCTTCATTTTTATACATAATAATAGATTTAATTATTCTATTACTTTAAAATTCAATTATTTTGAGCAGTATAAAATAAAGGAATCACATATTATCGGTGTTTCTGTGAGTATATGCGACGCGTCTCCATTCATCGTCACTGCTATCATCGTAATCTTCTTCTTCACCATTAGATTCGCGCGACTCTGGTATTACAGCAGTTTTATTTGATTCATCACTTGATTTAATAGTTTTAGTTAATGTTGCACGTTTCCATGTGTCATCGTCTGTGTCTGCTTCTCGTATTGCGCCGAAAATATCGTCCGGATCGATGTTGTTTTGTTTAAATTTATATTTAGCTATTGCAAGTTCAGTACTTGCCGTAACTTTCCAAAGCATCTCAGATTCATCGCAACATATAAAATCTCCGGGATTAACCCATACTTTTTTAATGTATCTCCCAGGAATAATAATACTAATCGACCTACCATCATGTAACTCGACATTTAGAACATTTGTCCCTTCCCGAGATACTGCTTTCGCATAATAATGTCCATCCGATTCATTAAATTCACCAACTGCGTTCTTCCCTCTCCTCGAACGTTTTTTGTATCCGCTACCCCCTCTATTAAAATTACTACCGCTATTAGTATGAAAAGTATTTGGCATGTTTAACTATAATATCACATTGAAAAAAAGATATATTTAGATATATTTTATTTCAATTTTTTATAGATATATGCTGTATTGTGAATATCATATATATATGACGATTAATATAAAACTGGTTTGTTTGTTGTTGGTTACCTATGTTATGTTTCATAATAGTTCAATAAATATCCAACGATGATCGGATGTCATTGTGTTTTTTAGTAAGTTCCAATTTTTTCTAGTCTTATTATTTTTAATGAGATAAATTAATCCATTTTCTTTTTGATTAATAGTTTTTTTATTTAGTTTCTTTACATAATCTCCATAATATATATTTTTAATTTCGTGTTTTTGTGTATTTATAAATATATGATCTTCGTGATCTTTATATTTACTTTTAATAGTAGTATACAGATTTGATTTATTTTTTAGTAAATCCTTGGTGTCAGCAGTGTCGATTAATTTTTTTGTAAGTAAATATTTTTTAATATTCAAAAAAGAAGTATTGGTCGGTGTAGTTAAATAATGAGGAATAAGTTTATATAATTCTTTATTGGATAATTCGGAACAATTAAAATCACCTACAACTAAAGTAGGAGTGTTTTTAATTTTGTTGATGATATTAACTAATGTGGCATAAGTATTTCCGCCTCTTGGTAAATGAATATTTAAAATTTTAATATTCGATATAGTACAATATACATATGGTTCGTTGCTAACACCATCTAAACCATATTCACATGTTTGAATATGTTTGTACATGTTTGTTGTAATTAAAGTAGCAACGCCTTCGTTTGCCATATTTTTATTAAATGCTAATGGACAAACTAATTGATAACCTAGTTTTATAATTTCGTTTATTTCATAATAACTAATTTCTTGTAAACATAAAACATCCGGATTCAATGTTTTTATTGAGATTATTATATTGTCTAGTCTTTTTTTGTTAAAATCAAAATCACAAACTAAACCATATGTTTCCTTTGCATATAAACAAAACCAAGTAGGCGATAAAATATTCCATGTTAATATTTTCATGTATATAAAATATATTGAAATAATAAATTAATGGTAAATTTATTATTAATTTATCCGTGAAACTTTCTAATTTTTGAGTTAATATTGATCTGTTTTTTATTTTATTTGAAGAGCTATTTACAGAGGGTGCTTATATAAACATTGCACCGTAATAACTATAATTTTATAGTATTTTTATTTTAAAACGTCTCTAATATATATACATATTCAATGGGCAGTAAATGGTATTGGATTATTGGAGGCATCGTGTTGTTGGTAATTATAGTAATAATTGTTATTGTTTTGACTACTGTGTCGGACAGCTCGTCCGACGGCTCGTCCGACAGCACATCTACAACACCTTCTTCTACTACACCTTCTTCTACTACACCAGGCGGTACATCGACATCACCTTCTTCTACTACACCAGGCGGTACATCGACATCACCTTCTTCTACTACATCAGGTTGTACATATACGACACTTTTTCCTACTGCGTCGGACGGCTCGTCCGCAGGACCTTTTCTCACTATTAACTCTGCATACTATGGAACAGGTACTGCGGCAGGTACTGGTACCATAGATGTTACGAATAAAGTGAAGCCATATCTTAAGTATAATTCTCTCGGGATTGTTGTGTCAAATGACATTTTTACTGATCCGGCTGTGAATTCGGTAAAGAAGCTGACCGTTAATTACACAAATGAACAAGGATCGTATACAGCGACCGGCTCTGAAGGCACAAGTTTATTTATTTCTGCAAATGCGTCAGTTGACACATCTCAGACAAGTACTTCATTAACAATTGTTACCGCAACATACGGGTTACTAAAAGATGTTGACGTCACAGATAAATTAAAAGTCACAACAACAGCAAATACGAGTACAACCAGTACTTTCACCGTGGGAAATGATTTGTTTAGCGACCCTAACCCGGGAGTCCCAAAATTTCTAGCCATCACATATAAAAATACCAAAGGAACTTATACAGAAGTCTACAAGGAAGGTTCAATTTTGTATTGGACTACTGACTTGAGGATCGCTCACTGTAGCTAATAAATATTATTACTGCAAAGAACACCTTCTCAATTTAGACATAGTTGATTTTTTACATAATAGGGCTGTTTATAAAATAATATATATATATATATATGTTCAAATCAAAGTATCTTAAATATAAGACAAAATATTTAAATTTGGCGCGTCAACGCGGAGGTGTTGGCGAAAAAGACGGTAGGCAAGCTGGAGAAGGTGGAGTCGGAAAGGATGAAGGAGGTGGAGTCGGAAAGGATGAAGGAGGTGGAGCAGGAAAGAATGACGCTGTATCCAATACGCGTAGAAATGCGGTAAGCGTTATTGGGAACAGAATGAAAGCATGGGGCCCAAAAGCGAAAGAATTACTAGCGACTGCGATAGGAGTCGGACCAAGTAGCCAACAAGACGTCCCGCCAGAAATCCCTGGTACGATAACAGTGAAAGTTGAGCGCGTCGGATCTGGGGTAGTTATTATACCGGCTTTACAATTAACACCTACAACAACTGTAAATGATATTAAACAAAAAATATTCGAACACGATATACATAAAACAATACAACATTTTCAGTCATACAGATTGTTTATCGGTCATGGCGGGGCCGAATTAACAGATCTTACGATAAGGGATGTCGTTCACGGTAGTACTATCACGGTTGTAAGTTCGAGTGAAGAAAAGGATCGTTTTATGGCAGCAGTAACACGGAATGGTCTCGCACTGGAATACGCATCACGAGCACTGAGGAATGATAAGGATGTTGTCATGGCAGCAGTAACACAAAAGGGTCACGCACTGGAATACGCGTCACTCATACTGAGGAATGATAAGGAGATTGTCATGGCAGCAGTAAGACAAAATGGTCTCGCACTGGAATACGCGTCACTCATACTGAGGAATGATAAGGAGATTGTCATGGCAGCAGTAAGACAAAATGGTCTCGCACTGCAATACGCATTAGTAGAACTGAGGTATGATAGGGAGATTGTCATG
>Ga0209443_1000297_pt1 | contig 33787 bp, 32 predicted proteins | sample LauGreBMM110DCMD_2_FD_187571 | JGI IMG/M metagenome (GOLD analysis project Ga0209443, IMG submission 187571) | Freshwater lake microbial communities from Lake Michigan, USA - Su13.BD.MM110.DCMD (SPAdes) (version 2) | ecosystem: Environmental > Aquatic > Freshwater > Lake | place: Lake Michigan... | reverse complement strand
AAAGTAAGAAGTCTTTGTTTGAATTAGTAGCAATAATGCAATCTGATGCCTATTATCCGATTAAGCAATATGTGGTTTTCCAGACCCAAAGTTTGCCTTTTGAGGAACGTAAAGTGATTTTGGAAACCGCTTTAGCAACCAATAATCTTTTCGTAAGAAAAGCAGTAGCAGCATCATTACCTATGATACCAGAAGCTTTTAAAATACACTATGAAACATTGTTACAAGATGATTCTTATGAAACTAAAGAAATTGCATTAATTAATTTGTGCCAAAGTTTTCCAGAAAACGTTGAATACTATTTAGAACAAACAAAAGGGATTGAGGGCAATAATGATAAAAGTTTAAAATTAACTTGGTTGAAATTAAAACTTGTAAATGGTCAAAATTCTGAAAATGAACAAAAACAACTCCTAGAAGAATTACTAAAATATGCATCAACAGATTACGAAAGTTCTATTCGTCAAAATGCTTTAGAAATCTTATTAGATGTTAATTATGTCAATCCGAAGGTTATAGAAGCTTTATTTTTAGCAACGAATCATCACAAATGGCAGTTTACAAAATTTGCAAGAGAGAAAATAAGAACCTTGTTAAAACAGCCAGACTTTAGAAATCAAGTAGAAATTTTTGTTAGGACTGTTGATGAAAAAACGGCTGCTTTGTATATGAAGTTTTTAAAAGAGTAAAGTAATAAAACACAAATTTCTAAAAAACCCTTTTCAATTCTTCTTTCAAATAACTGATTGCAATAGAACTTGGAGCTTCAACTTCGGTTAATTCAAGCATGATGGCTTCTCTCATTTTATCCGCATCGGCCACTTCTTCTCTAAGTGCTTGTTTTCTGATCATTTGTATGGTACTGTTTTTCGCTTTTAAGATAATATGCCACGTTTCAGCAGTAAGGTAAATTTGTTGCGATAAATTATGTTCAAATTCGGTTTGAATCTGATGCGATAATAAAGTAGCATAATCGTCTTTGCTTTTTCCTGTAGGCGCCACACGCAATAATAAATGAGTAGGATTAATGCGTTCTAACAATAATACCATTCGCTCATAGGCTTGTAACCGAATGGGTAGCGCTTGTTTTTGATTTTCTCTTAGCAATTCAAACTTGCGTTTGCTTTCTTCACTGTTATAGAATTTTTGCATCATTACAAAAGCCACTCCGCCGGTAATTAAAGCGGGTAGGGTATAAGCTGCTATTTCTAGTAATTTATCTTCGATCGTCATTTTAGAATTTGTTTAATTTCAGTGCAAATTAAGATTAAAAAATTTAATTATCAAATTTGAACTCGCGTTGTTTGTATTCTTGTTCTAATGGTTAATAACTTCTTTTGTATTAACCCCATTCATAATGTATTTTTGTAAATTAGATTAAAGCTCTTATTGACTATGAAAGAAATGCAACGGTATATTAGCCAATTAAACGAAGCGCAACAAGCACCTGTTTTACAAAAAGAAGGCCCCATGATTGTTATTGCGGGAGCAGGTTCTGGTAAAACACGTGTTTTAACCGTTCGTATTGCTAATTTGATGAGTCAGGGTGTTGATGCTTTTAATATTTTGGCCTTAACGTTTACCAACAAAGCGGCGCGTGAAATGAAAAAACGTATTGCTGATATTGTGGGAACAAACGAAGCTAAGAACCTTTGGATGGGTACTTTTCACTCGGTTTTTGCGAAGATTTTACGAAGCGAAGCCGATAAATTAGGGTACCCTTCAAACTTTACGATTTATGACACTCAAGATTCTGTACGATTACTAGGCGCTATCATTAAAGAGATGCAATTGGACAAAGATATATACAAACCCAAACAAATTTTAGGTCGGATTTCTTCTTATAAAAATTCTTTGATTACGGTTAAAGCTTATTTCAATAATCCCGAATTGCAGGAAGCCGATGCGATGAGTAAAAAACCGCGTATGGGCGAAATTTATCAGAATTATGTGGAGCGTTGTTTTAAATCGGGCGCCATGGATTTTGATGATTTATTATTGAAAACCAACGAATTATTGAATTTGTATCCTGATGTTTTAGCGAAATACCAAGACCGTTTTCGCTATATATTAGTTGATGAGTACCAAGATACCAACCATTCACAATATTTGATTGTTCGTGCATTATCTGACCGATTTCAAAATATATGTGTGGTAGGTGACGATGCGCAGAGTATTTATGCCTTTCGTGGTGCTAACATCAACAATATTTTAAATTTTCAAAAGGATTACGAAAATGTGAAATTGTATCGTTTGGAGCAAAATTATCGGTCGTCAAAAAATATTGTAGAAGCAGCCAATAACGTTATTGATAAGAATAAAACTAAGTTGGATAAAATTGTTTGGACTTCGAATGCTGATGGGCCAAAAATTAAAGTCCACCGAAGTTTAACTGATGGTGAAGAAGGTCGTTTTGTAGCCGCTACTATTTTTGAGCAAAAGATGCAAAATCAAATGCTTAATGGCCAATTTGCTATTTTGTATCGTACCAATGCGCAATCTCGTGCCATGGAAGATGCCTTGCGAAAACGCGATATACCGTACCGAATTTATGGTGGTTTGTCGTTTTATCAACGAAAGGAAATTAAAGATGTTTTGGCCTACTTACGTTTGGTAATTAATCCGAAAGACGAAGAAGCGTTAGTGCGTGTGATTAATTATCCTGCTCGTGGAATAGGTGACACTACCGTTGAAAAATTAACAGTTGCAGCCAATCATTACAAGCGTTCTATTTTTGAAGTAATGGAACACATTGATAAAATTGATTTGAAGCTGAACTCGGGTACGAAAAATAAAATCTCTGATTTTGTTACGATGATTAAAAGTTTTCAAATCATTAATGAAAATCAGGATGCGTTTTTCTTAACCGATCATGTTACTAAGAAAACCGGATTGGTTCAAGAATTGAAAAAAGACGGCACGCCTGAAGGCATTGCTAAAATTGAAAACATAGAAGAGTTACTTAACGGTATTAAAGATTTCACCGAAGGACAAAAAGAAATCGATGGTGCCAGAGGTGCTTTAGACGAGTTTTTAGAAGATGTAGCTTTGGCAACCGACTTGGACAAAGATACAGGCGATGACGATCGAGTGGCATTGATGACCATTCACTTAGCGAAAGGACTAGAATTTCCGCATGTGTTTATTGTAGGATTAGAAGAAGATTTATTTCCTAGTGCGATGAGTTTGAATACCCGAAGCGAATTAGAAGAGGAACGTCGTTTATTCTACGTAGCTTTAACTCGTGCAGAACATCAAGCCTATTTGACCTATGCGCAATCGCGTTATAGATGGGGGAAATTAGTCGATAGCGAACCTTCGCGTTTTATTGAAGAAATCAACGATGAATATTTAGAATATTTGAATCCTGTAGATTCAGGTTATCGTTATAAACCCGTTATGAATATTGATGTTTTTGGGGATATTGATAAAACTAAATTACGATTAGCAAAACCTACTGCTGGAACACCACCAAAGAGTCCGCTTACCCCTGAAGGGGGAATCAATATTCCGAATATTAGACGATTAAAACCCGTTTCGAATAATTCAGGAAACTCAAATGCAATTGATACAAATTTAGCGGTTGGAAATATCGTACTGCATGAGCGTTTTGGAAAAGGACAAATTGTAAGCATGGAAGGCATTGGCGCTGATAAAAAAGCTGAGATTCGATTTGATGTAGGAGGTTTGAAGAAGTTGTTGTTGCGTTTTGCAAAGTTGGAAGTGATAGGGTAACGCTTTAAGCATAAAGCAAAAAAATATGGCAGAATTCATAAAAATATACGAAGATAAACCCAGCGAAGCGGCTATTAAAAAGGTAGTTGATGTTTTGAGAAATGGTGGTTTAGTTATTTATCCTACCGATACCGTTTATGGATTAGGCTGTGATATTACCAATTCTCGTGCGTTGGAAAAATTAGCTAAAATTAAAGGTATTAAGTTAGAAAAAGCCAATTTTTCTTTTGTGTGTTCTGGTTTGAGTCATCTTTCCGATTATGTAAAGCAAATTGACACTGCTACTTTTAAAATATTAAAACGTGCCTTACCAGGACCTTATACATTCATTTTGCCAGGAAATAATGATTTACCTAAAGAATTTAGAAAGAAGCAAACAGTAGGTATTCGTGTTCCTGCTAATAATATTGCCTTGCAAATCGTTGAACTACTAGGAAATCCAATAGTATCTACTTCTATACATGATGAAGATGATGTTATTGAATATTCTACTGATCCTGAATTGATTTTTGAGAAATGGAACAATAAAGTAGATGTAGTTATTGATGGCGGTTATGGAGATAATGTGGCCTCTACGATTATTGATTTAACAGGACATGAACCAGAAGTTATTCGAGAAGGCAAGGGAAGTTTGGATATATTATAAATAAAAAAAACGCTTTCAATTGAAAGCGTTTTTTTATAATTCTATTTGTTATTTCTTTTCGAAATTTTTCATTTCTTTTTCTATCATGTCATAAAATTGGTCAATTTTTGGCATGATGATAATGCGAGTTCTTCTGTTTTTAGCTCTGTTTGCAGGTGTATCATTTGCCACAAGAGGAATGTAAGAACTTCTACCAGCAGGAATTAATTGTTTTGGATTAACACCTAAATCTATTTGAAGTACTCTTACAATAGAAGTTGCACGTTTTACCGATAAATCCCAGTTGTCTAACAATACTGCATTTTTAAAAGGAAGATTATCTGTGTGACTTTCTACCATACATTCAAAATCTGGCTTGCTGTTGACAACTTTTGCTACTTTAGCTAATACTTCTTTAGCTCTGTCGCTCACTTCATAACTTCCCGATTTGAATAATAAATTATCCGCAATAGAAATCATTACCACTCCTTTTTCAACATTGATGTTGATGTCTGGATCGTCGATTCCCACTTCGCGTTTTAAACTGGTAACTAAAGCTAATGTTACACTGTCTTTTTTAGTTAACGCATCTTGTAAGCGATAGATTTTTAAATCTTTTTCTTTTAAACTTTCAAGAGATTTTTCTAAGTTTTGCGAATTTTTTGCAGTTAAAACTGTTAATTCTTTTGAACTACTGATTAATTCGGTGTTGTTTTGTTTTAAGTAATTCACTTGACCTGTTAACGCTTCTTTTTCAGATAAACATACATTTAACTTGATAGTAGCGGTGTTTAACAATTCTTGAATTTCTTTGTTTTTAGTTTCTAATAACGCAAATTTCTTTTTGGAAACGCACGAGGTTAAAGAGATAGAAACTAAAGTGATGATTAACAATACTTTTTTCATGAGATTGATTATTTTTACAAAGTTATAAAGAAGTTTAAGTAAATAAAAATTTTAAGCATAAACTATTGTTAAAACAATTTAGCAAACACCTTGCCATTTTTTAAAAAATAGGATATAATAATGCTTGTTATTTTATAATAATTTGGTTTTTGAATTGCCATTCGTTTGTTATAAACTTGTCTAAAGCACTTATAAAAAGCAAAATGAGCATGTAAAATTGCCAAACAATGCATTAATTTTCCTTTAAAAATAAATTGGATACCTGCTAATCCGTCTAAGATTAATCGAATAAAAAGTATCGGTAGTAGTTGGTTTTTCGGAAGATTCTTAGTTAGCATTAATAATGAGTTTCTAAAATTCAAGTAGGTTTTCATTGGGTTGCCCTCGTTTAGCGTAGCGCCTCCAACATGATAAACTACCGATTTTGAAGTATATTTTGTTTGGTATCCGAGGTTAAATGCTCTCCAACACAAATCTATTTCTTCTTGATGTGCAAAAAAATCGGCATCAAAACCATTTAATTCACGAAATACATCTTTCCGAATGAAAAAACAGGCTCCTGTCGCCCAAAATATTTCAAGTTCATCATCATACTGATTTTGGTCTTCTTCAAGCGTTTCAAATATTCGACCTCTACAAAACGGATAACCAAATTTATCAATAAAACCGCCAGCCGCTCCGGCATATTCAAAATGCGTTTTCTTTTTATAATCCAATAATTTAGGTTGAATGATAGCAGTTTTGGGTTGGCTTTCGAATAGATATAAAACAGGAGTAAGCCAATTTTCAGTTACTTCAATATCTGAATTTACTAGTGCATAAAATTCTTCTTCTACCTCTTGTAACGCATCATTATATCCTTTTGCATAACCAAAGTTTCCAGTATTTTGAATAATTTTTACAGAAGGAAATTGACTTTTGATCACTTCAATTGAATCGTCAGTTGAAGCATTATCAGCCACATAAATAGTTGCTTCATCGGAAAATTCTACTACCGAAGGCAAAAACTGTTCTAACAATTTTGCTCCGTTCCAATTTAATATGACTACTGCTATTTTTTTCAAGTGTTTTTTGTTTCAGGTTTAAAGTTGTTTTGATTTCAAAAAAAGTCTTCCAGCACCCATCATTTATATTCTGGAAGTTCTTTCAGGAAAATATACTTTTTATTCTCAAAATCCATTTGGCAAAAATAATGATTTAGTCCATTGGTTACCATTAAATATTTTGCTTTCAAAACTAAATTATAACGTGCAATTTGATCAAATGTGTTTTGGGAAATCGGAACTTCTGGTGCTTTGCATTCAATGAGTAAAAAAATATCTCCATTAGGATGAAATACAACTACATCATATCGTTTACTTAAATCATTAATTTTAATTAATTTTTCAACATTAATATATGATTTTGGAAATTTTTTATCTTGTAATAAAAACTGAACCGTATGCTGACGTACCCATTCTTCTGGTGTAAGCAGTATAAATTTTTTTCTGATTTCATCAAAGATAGCTGTTTTATTTTCACTATTTTTGAACCGAAAGGAATAAACTGGAAAGTTCAACTTTTTCATGAGACAAAAATAGTTATTTTATACTAACTGCCAACTGCTACTGACCACTGAATACTATAATATGGAAGAAGTAATTCAAATTACGAAAGATATTAAAGCAGGTTTAATCAAACCCATTTATTTTTTAATGGGAGAAGAACCTTATTATATTGATAAATTGACCGAGTTTATTGAACAAAATATACTTCAAGAACACGAGCGCGATTTTAATCAATCCATATTATACGGTCGAGATGTTACCATTGAAGACGTTATAGGAACTGCAAAACGGTTTCCAATGATGGCCGATCGACAAGTTGTTGTAGTTAGAGAAGCTCAAGAATTATCAAGAACCATTGATAAATTAGAAGCTTATGCCGAAAATCCACAGCCTACAACAGTACTTGTTTTTGCTTATAAATACAAAACCTTAGATAAGCGAAAAAAAATTACTAAGTTATTAGATAAAGTAGGTGTAGTTTATGAAAGCAAAAAGCTTTATGAAAATCAAGTAGGTGATTGGATCAAGCGTGTTTTGTCTGGACAAGGTTATTTAATTGAGCCTAAAGCAGTAGCCATGTTGGTCGAATTTTTAGGAACAGACTTGTCTAAAATTAATAATGAATTAGAAAAATTAAAAATCATACTTCCAAAAGGTCACACGTTCACTCCTAACGATATCGAAGAAAATATTGGTTTTAGTAAAGACTTTAATAATTTTGAGTTGCGAAAAGCTATCGGTGAGAAAAATCAAGTGAAAGCGTATCAGATAATTCATTATTTTGCTCAAAATCCAAAAGATAATCCCCTGGTTGTAACAACAGGTTTAGTTTTCGGTTTCTTTTCCCAATTGTTGCAATATCACGGATTAAAGGATAAATCCCAAATGAATGCGGCTAAAGTATTGAAAGTAAATCCTTATTTTGTTAAAGATTATGAAGTTGCTTTTAGAAATTATCCTATGAAAAAAGTGAGCACAATTGTCTCAGCACTTCGAACGATAGATGTTAAGAGTAAAGGCGTTGGAGCAGCTTCTACTTCTCAACATGATTTATTAAAAGAATTATTAATTACAATTTTTAATTAATTTTCTGGAGTATAAAAAATTTAAAATTCGTAACTTCGCAAACCTAATTTTTTCGAATCTTTAGTAAATAAAATGAATTATGGGAATGAATAAAAATACAATTTTAGCTTGGGCAACTTTCATTATGATTTTAATGGGCATCATCTTAATTTGCCTAGGAATATACAGATATGCCGATGTAGCAGGTTGGGGATTCTCAGCCGTGGGTGTTGGTTTCTTCGCAATAGCTTGGGTATTTAATGCTCTGAAAGGAAGGGTTTAAAAGGTAAAAAGTACAAAGTTTTAATAATCATAAATCAAACATATATTTTATGTCAGACGATAAGAAAGTAATCTTCTCAATGCAAAAATTGAGTAAAAGTTACCCAGGTGCAGATAAACCGGTATTAAAAAATATTTATTTGAGTTTCTTTTACGGAGCTAAAATTGGTATTTTGGGACTTAATGGTTCTGGTAAATCCTCCTTGTTACGAATTATTGCAGGAGTTGATAAAAATTATCAAGGCGATGTAGTTTTTCAACCTGGTTATACGGTTGGATATTTAGAGCAAGAACCACTTTTAGACGAAACAAAAACGGTTATTGACATCGTTCGTGAAGGTGCTGCTGAAACGTTTGAATTATTAGCAGAATTTAATAAAATTAATGACGATTTTGGTTTGCCTGAAGTCTATGAGAATCCTGAAAAAATGGAAAAGCTTATGGATCGTCAAGCAGAATTACAAGATAAAATAGATGCTTGTGGGGCTTGGGAAATTGATATTAAATTAGAAATTGCAATGGATGCGCTTCGTACTCCAGATCCTGAAACACCAATAAATATATTGTCTGGTGGAGAAAAACGTCGTGTGGCTTTATGTCGTTTACTTTTACAACAACCGGATGTATTATTATTAGATGAGCCAACCAACCACTTGGATGCTGAATCGGTACTTTGGTTAGAACAACATTTAGCACAATATTCAGGAACGGTAATTGCCGTTACGCACGACAGATATTTCCTAGATAACGTTGCTGGTTGGATTTTAGAACTTGATAGAGGAGAAGGTATTCCGTGGAAAGGAAATTACTCGTCTTGGTTAGAGCAAAAATCTAACAGAATGGCATTAGAAGAAAAAGTGGTTTCTAAAAGAAGAAAAAATTTAGAGCGTGAATTAGATTGGGTACGTCAAGGAGCAAAAGGTCGTCAGACCAAGCAGAAAGCACGTTTACAGAACTACGATAAATTATTAAACGAAGACCAAAAAGAACTCGACGAGAAATTAGAAATTTATATACCTAATGGACCTCGTTTAGGAACCAATGTAATTGAAGCTAAAAATGTAGCGAAAGCATTTGGTGATAAATTATTATACGACGATTTAAATTTTGTATTGCCACAAGCGGGTATTGTTGGAATTATCGGTCCGAATGGTGCTGGTAAATCTACCATTTTCAAAATGATTATGGGCGAACAAAAAGCAGATGCCGGAACTTTTGATATCGGTGAAACGGTAAAAATTGCTTATGTAGATCAATCGCACTCCAATATTGATGTGAATAAAACACTTTGGGAAAACTTTTGTGACGGACAAGAATTAATTATGATGGGTGGCCGTCAAGTAAATTCTCGTGCTTATTTATCTCGTTTTAATTTTGGTGGAAGTGATCAAAACAAAAAAGTGGCTACATTGTCTGGTGGAGAACGAAATCGTCTGCATTTAGCCATGACGTTAAAAGAAGAAGGAAACGTATTGCTTTTAGATGAGCCAACAAATGATTTAGATGTAAACACGCTTCGTGCCTTAGAAGAAGGTTTAGAAAACTTTGCAGGTTGTGCCGTTATTATTTCTCACGACAGATGGTTTTTAGATAGAGTTTGTACTCATATTTTAGCTTTTGAAGGCGAATCTCAAGTGTATTGTTTTGAAGGAAGTTTCTCGGAATACGAAGAAAACAAACGCAAACGATTAGGTAAGGATGTTATGCCAACTCGAATTAAATACAAGAAATTGATTCGATAATAGATAAAAAAAACGCTGGTTAATACCAGCGTTTTTTGTTTTTCTTAGAGGCTTCCGATTTTCTAGAATTTGAATTCGGATTGATTTTATTTTTGTCTTTATTTCTTAAATCTGGTTTAGCATCTGGATTTACTTCTTCATCTTTCCATGTATACTGATGATCAGTAACCACTTTAACTTTCATTCGAATTAATTTTTCGATGTCTTGCCAAAACGGTTTTTCGTCCTTTCCACAAAAAGAAATCGCTAAGCCCGAATTTCCAGCTCTACCGGTTCGACCAATACGGTGAACATAAGTTTCTGAAATATTTGGAATATCAAAATTAATTACAAAAGGAAGTTGCTCAATATCGATTCCACGAGCAGCAATATCGGTGGCTACTAAAATATCAATTTCCTTATTTTTGAATTGCTCTAAAACACGTTGGCGTGCATTTTGCGATTTATCTCCATGAATAGCTTCAGCTTTTATACTTGCTTTCTTTAATACTTTCACAATATTATCAGCACCGTGTTTGGTTCTTGTAAATACTAAAGCATTACTCAAACTTTCTTCGATGATCAATTGTTTTAAAAGCAATCTTTTGTCGTCTTTATTAACGAAATACACTTTTTGAGATACGTTTTCAGCTGTACTTGAAACAGGAGTTACCGAGATGTATTTTGGTTTGGTTAAAAAAGTATCAGCTAGTTCTCTAATTGCTAAGGGCATGGTTGCCGAAAACAATAAGGTTTGTCTGTTATCTGGCGTTAATTTGATGATTTTCTTTACATCGTTAATAAACCCCATGTCTAGCATTTGATCTGCTTCATCTAACACTAAATGATGTAGATGATCTAAATCAATATAACCTTGTTTATGTAGGTCTAAAAGTCTTCCAGGTGTCGCAATTAAAACATCAATACCCATTTTAAGTTCGTTAACTTGAGGAACTTGATTCACTCCACCAAAAATAACTAACGATTTTACATTAGTATATTTTCCGTAGGTTTTGAAGCTTTCGTCAATTTGAATTGCTAATTCACGGGTAGGCGTTACTACTAGGGTTCGAATGTGTTTTGCTTTCTTTGCCGAACCTACAATACGATGAATTAAGTTTAATATGGGAATGGCAAAAGCACCTGTTTTACCTGTACCAGTTTGTGCACAAGCCACTAAGTCTTGTCCTAATAAAATTTCAGGAATGGCTTGTTCTTGAATAGGCGTTGGATTAGAGTAGCCTTCTTCTTCAAGTGCCTGTTGAATGTTGTTGTATAGTTTTAAATCGTTAAATGTCATATAAAATAATTAGTACTAGTGCATAATAGCAGTAGGGTACAAAGGTAGTGTTATTTTATTTAACTTGATTTTTGAAACGTTATAACGCTTTTGCTTTCATGAAATCGGTAATCATTGCGGCAATTAATTTTCCGGTTAAATGATTGTTTTTAGAATCATCTAATTCGGGTGCACCTTCACAAATGTGTAAATAAGATGCATTAGCATGTTTGCCCATAAAGTAGATGTAATGGCGTGCTTTGTCCACACTTAACCCGCTTAAAGTCATTGCACTACTAGGAATTCCAGGAATCGCATCTAAATCTAATTCAACGCCAAAAGGTTCATGCTTTATGAATTCAAGCGCTTCTTCTAGTTCTGTTTCAAAAAATCTTTCTCTTTTGACCTCTAGTTCTTCGTAAGTGACAAATTTAACTCTGGTTGTTAGTTCTTTCAACGTATTGAAAACGCTTTTAGAAACAAAATTTTCATGCAATCCAAAAACAAAATACTTTTTCAAAAAACCATCTTCAAAAGCATAGCTGAATCCATTGCCAGAATGTCTTCCTTCTAATATTCTAAAATCGGTATGGGCGTCAAAGTTTATTGCATTAACAGATTTACCTTTAGCTAAGGCAAGTCCTTTAATGTTACCGTAAGCGTTGTTATGACCGCCGCCTATTATAATTGGAAATTTTCCTGCTTTACAGATTTGATGAATAACGTGTGATACTTCTTTGTCTATTTTTTCAACTAGTTCAAAAAGTTGTTTGCGGTCTTCCTTATTTTTAGGATCTAAAGATTGTGCGATAGCTTGTTCTTGATCAAAATTCAAATGTCCTAGAACTAATAAATCACTTCCTTTACAATATTTATTATGCTGAATATTGACTAAGTTATTCAAAGCACTTTGATAAGCAGAAGCAGCTCCTGTTCTCCCTAAATTTGCTTTAACACCAATATCTTCTGGGAGACCAATTAATACAAATCTAGCTTCGCATGTTGCTATATATTCATAATCCTTGGTGTCTTTTGGAAGGGTATGTATTTTTTCACCAAATTTAATTTCACCACTTCTGTGATTTGTAATTTTAGCTAACTCAAAAGGAGTAAGTATCGATATGTTTTCCATAAAAATGTTAAAAATTGGCAATCCAAATGTACTATTTTAAAATAAAAATCGTTATATTTTTATTATTTTCTTTTTTTAATTGTAAATTTGAACATCTAATTTTTAACCTACTTAATTATGGAAAGTAATTCAAATAATTCAGGCTTAAAAGCAGCGGTAGTTGTTTTAGCATTATTACTATTAGCAAGTATCGGCTACATTTATAAAATTACTTCAGATTCCAAAAAAGAGGTAACGGAATTGACTTCTGAAAAAGATACATTAGCAGACGAATTAAAAGCTAAAATTGCAGAATATGATCTTATGATTGCTGATAACACAGCACTTAAAGATGAAATTCAGGCAGAACAAGCTAAAATGGTGGCGCTTTTAGAACAAGTTGAAAAATCAAGAGGAGATGCAGCTGCGATGGCTAAATATAAAGGAGCTTATTTAAAACTAAAAGGCGAAATGGATAATTTAGTAGCTGAAAATAAACTTTTAAAAGAACAGAATGTTACTTTGACTTCTAGTTTAGATAGCACCAAAGTAGTTTTAGATGATGCTAAGAAATTTAACGATACCTTGTTAGTTCAAAATGAAGGATTAACAAAAACTGTTGATAAAGGTTCTAAGCTTGCCGTTTTAAATTTGAAAGTATTTGCTGTAAAACAAAAAAGTTCGGGAAAACAAATTGAAACAGATAAAGCAGGCCGTGCTGATAAATTGAAAGTAAGTTTTTTAATTGCAGAAAATCAAATTGCAAAAACGGGTAGCAGAGAATATTATGTTCAAATTATAGATAGTAAAAACAATATCTTGGGCGAAAAGAAAACGATTCCTGCTGGAGATAAAACATTGACTTATAGCTTTATATCAACTGTGAAATATGAAAATAAAACAGTTCAAGTTGATGAAGAAGTTACAGGAAAAGATTTTGCAGCTGGAACTTATTTTGTAAATGTTTTTGATAAAAATTCTGAATTAGTATCCAAAATAAGTTTTACATTGCGTTAATATATTTTCCAATTTAATTAAATTAAAATCCTGAGGTAATACTTCAGGATTTTTTTTATAAAAATTTGGTTAAATAGTTTCCAATTCCTACTGCAGAAATGGTTAGAATTACCGATGTAATAATATAAATATAGGCAGAAAATTGTTGCTGGTTTTGAAACAAATTATAGTTTTCAACTGCAAAGCTTGAAAAAGTAGTAAAACCTCCACAAAAACCAATTATTAATAAAAATTTTAATGGATGATTTTCGGGATAATATTTAGCTAACACACCAATAAAAACACCAATAAGTAAACTCCCTAAAATATTAATTACTAAAGTGCTAATAGGGAAGGAGCCTTGAAAATATTTTGAAGCGAACCAACCCGATAAATAGCGTAATATGCTGCCAATTGCGCCGCCTAATCCTACAAGAATAATTGTTTTTATCATAATTAAATAAATTGTCCTTCAATCATTACTCTTTCAATTAAATTTGTTCCAAAAGCATAGGGTAATTCATAAAAACTATTGATTGGTTTTGTGAGAATTATATTTGCTCTTTTCCCTTTAGTAATACTGCCATGAGTTGCAGAAATTCCCATTGCATAAGCTCCATTTATTGTAGCTGCATTGATTGCTTCCTTTGGCGTCATTTTCATTTTAATACAAGCTGTAGCCACAACAAAATTCATATTTCCTGAAGGTGTTGTACCTGGGTTATAATCCGATGCTAGGGCTAATGGTAATCCTGCATCAATTATTTTTCGTGCTGGAGTATATGGAATACTAATAAAATAAGAACAACTTGGAAGTGCAACCGGCATAGTTTTACTGTTGTGTAAAGCCCTTAAATCCTCATCGGTTACAAGTTCCAGATGATCTACCGAAAGAGCGCCATTGTCTACACAGGCTTTAATACCATTAATAGCAGTAAATTGGTTGACATGAATCTTTGCAGACAAGCCATATTTTTTTCCGGCTTCCATTATTTTTATGGTTTCTGCTACCGAAAAATAACCTGTTTCTAGGAAAGCATCGATGTAATCGGCTAAATTTTCATTAGCAATTTTTGGTAACATTTCATTGATAATTAAATCGATATAACCATCATGATTTTCTTTATACTCAATTGGAAAAGCATGGGCACCTAAAAAAGTTGCTTTAATGGCAATTGGATAATTTTCTTTTAAACGTTTAATTACGCGAAGCATTTTGATTTCACCATCTACCGATAATCCATATCCCGATTTTATTTCAACAGCACCCGTTCCTTGTTGCATGATTTCTTCTAACCGAAGTTTTGATTGTTCGTAAATTTCGTCTTCTGAAGTTTCGTTTAGCTTTTTAGCTGAATTTAAAATTCCGCCGCCACGATTGGCAATTTCTTCATATGAAAGTCCGTTGATTCGATCTACAAATTCCTGAATTCTATTGCCAGCATAAACAATGTGGGTGTGACTGTCTACCCAGGTTGGTAGAACAATGCGTCCTGTTGCATCAATGCGATCTGCTTCTGGTAGCGTTGGACAATTTTCCATAGGACCAAAATCGCTAATGATATTGTTTTCTATTAAAAGATATGCATTTTCGATTTTTGGTAAAACCGACATATCAGCACCAGCTACTTTATCAATAAACTGTTCTCTAACTTGTAAAAGTTCTTTTATATTGATGAATAATGTTTTCATTAAAATAAATTTGAGTAAAAATACTTCTCATTTTTAAAAACTCCTATCTTTATGTCAAAATTTATTTGTTTTGAGAAAAATTAAATACAAAAAAGGACGAAAAGTACAACCTGCGGTATTAGAATATACAGGGATACATAGTGATACTGTTACTGAATTACAATTGTTTGTTTATAATGTTGATGATATTACTGAGTTTCATCAAATTACGGATAAAGAAATAAATGACCATTTAGATTTTAATAAAGTCAATTGGTTAAATGTACACGGTTTGAATGATACTGAAATTATTCAATCTATAGGAACAAAATTTGGAGCTGATAATTTTATAATTGGTGATATTTTAAATACTACTAAACGAACAAAATTAGAGGAGTATAGTGATGTTTTATTTTTCAATGTAAAATCACTATTACCCATAAAATCTTCCGATAATATAAGTATTGAGCAAATTAGTTTTATTTTAAAAGACCATGTTTTGCTCTCTTTTCAAGAAAAAAGAAGTGATTTCTTTTTGCATATTCGGGAACGCATTCGCACCAATTCGGGTATAGTAAGAACAAAGAAAGCCGATTTTTTACTGTATTTATTACTCGATGCTATAATTGAAAATTTCTACATTACCCTTGAAAGTGAAGAAGATAAAGTAGATAATCTGATTAATTTAATTAAATTAAATACAAAACCAGAAACATTAGAGCATATAGAAAAACATAGAGATAATTTAAACTTTTTGAAGCGATCGATTATTCCGCTTCGTGACTCGTTGTACTCCATTAAAACAATAAAAGATGACAATGTATTCAATTCTATAGAGCAAGAAAATTATTCGTTTTTCTCTAGATTACATCAAAAGTGTTTGGAATTACTGGAACAAATTGAATCTGATTTAAGTACGCTCGATAGTGCATCAAATTATTTCTTTTCAGCACAAAATCATAAGATGAATGAAGTGATGAAAACCTTGACTGTTGTTTCAATGTTTTTTTTACCGCTAACTTTTATTGTTGGAGTTTACGGAATGAATTTTAAATATTTTCCAGAGTTAGAGTGGGAGAACGGTTATTTTATTATTTGGGGAGTTATGATTTTGATCGTAATTTTTATGTTTACTTATTTTAAAGTAAAAAAATGGTTTTAAGTTTCAATTAACATTAAAAAAAATCAATATTCTATTGTTCAAAATAAATATTCCTATTATCTTTGACAAGAATTCATAAATTCCGGAAAATATTATGTTTGAATTTCAACAGTACCTAGGTTTTTTACTTTTCTTAACCATATTAACTATTGGTTTTTGGTTGATGATTTTCTTAGTAGGATTCGTTCAATATTGGTTGGGCGGAACTATCATAGAATTGATAAAAGAGAGAAGAAACAAAAACAAACAAGAGTAAAATTTATTTTTACCTCACAATAAAAAGTCCCGAAATTTATCGGGACTTTTTTATTTTTGTATAATATTAAGGTTTACCCATGTATTCCCCTTCACCACCTTCTTCTCGTCTTGGTTTTTCTCTTTCATTTTTTTGCTTGTTGAAACGATAAGTAAATGATAAGGTAATTTGTCTGACACGCATTTGCATTTCGCTGTATGAGTTTACTACATTCTCAATATTTGTTTCAATTAATCGTTTTCTTGAATTGAATAAATCACTTACATTGAATGCAATCGTCCCTTTATCTTTTAAAACATCTTTACTAAACGCAAGATTAATTCCATAATTTCCTAAACGCTTTCCTTGTGCAGTAGTTTGAGGTGCTTCATAAGAAACATTCGTTTGCCAATCTATTTTGTAGGGTAAATTAATTTTTGAACTCACACGTGAAGTCCAAGTTAAAGCTGTGTTATCAAAATTTTGAATTACAGCTGTCCCTAAATAATTTATGTAGTTGTAATTTCCTTGCGTTTCATTGCGAAACATATTAAAATTTCCGTTCAAACGCCACCATTTATAAGGTGTATAGTTTAAGTTAAATTCAAAACCTGCACGATATTCTTTTGCTAAGTTGATCGGTGTACTAATAATAACAGGCACTCCTTCAACAAACTGACCCGACTCTTTTCTAATGAATTGAAAAGAATCATTGGTTACATTAATATAAGCCGAAGTACTAAATGTAAGTTTATTCCATTTTGTCAAAAAGCCTAGGTCAACAGCATCGGTTAATGATGGATCGAGATCTGGGTTTCCTTGAAAAATATTGATATTACTTGAAAACGTTGAAAACGGATTTAAGTAACGACCTCTAGGTCTATTTATTCTTTTACTATAGCTAAGGCTTAATGAACTTATTTCAGAAATTTCATAATTTACTGTTGCTGATGGAAAGAAATTATTGTATTTTTTGTTGTTATAACTATTTGTAGTTAAAGAATTTACATCGATATTGCTGTCTTCAAAACGCAATCCTAAGAAATAAGAAAACTTGTTAATTTTTGATCCATATTGCGTGTAGAACGCATTCACATATTCATTATATTCAAGTGTATTTGAATAAGCTGATGCTGGTGTTATCTCAAATTCTGTTAAATTTTCTTGAAAGCTACCTCGGTAACCTGCTTCAAATCGTCCGTCTTTTCCAATAGGTAATACATAATCAGTTTGAAGTAGATTGCGCTGTTGCGATTGTTTATTATCTGTAGTTTCTGAAAATAAGGAAGATGGGGTTCCAAGAATTTGATCGTAAATAGTAGCAAATTCATTTTCTCTGTTTTGAGAAACAGCTATATCTACATTTAATTGATGGCCATCGATTTTAAATTTTTTTGTAAAGTTTGAAGAATATTCAATACTAAATTCGTCGCTCTTTGCATCATTTAAACGATTTCTAACAAACGTAGGATTTTGTAATGCATCAAAATTATAAAAGAAGACATTATCTGGATTTTCACCATTACTCTCTCTAAAAGTTAGGGCATTGGTCCAGGTTAAAGATTTACTCAAGTTTAAATCAATACCAAAATTTGCATTATAACCTTCACTGAATCGCTCGTTTGTTCGTCTTTCATTAATGAAACGACTCGTAGTTCCATTTGAGTTAAAATATTCGGCATCGGTTAAAGAGTTACCCGGATTATTTCTATAGTTGTATCCAAAATTTGAAAACAAATTAAAATTAGTTCCTTTTTTGTTTAAGCTGCTACTAACACCATAGGATTCAGGGTCTCCAGCAGAAAGAATAATTGAACCATTAATTCCGTTTGATTTACCTTTTCGGAGCACAATATTAATGATACCACCACCGCCTTCAGCATCATATCGTGCTGATGGATTTGTAATTACCTCAACTTTTTCAACAGCATCAGCAGGTAATAATTTTAGCGCATCAGCTACATTGATTCCCGCTAAACCAGAAGGTTTTCCGTCTATTAATATTTTTACATTTTCATTTCCACGCAGTGCAACATTTCCTTCTGTATCAACTGTAACCGAAGGAACATTATCTAAAACATCACTCACTGTTCCGCCTTTTACCATCATATCTTTTCCTACGTTGTAAACTCTTTTATCTAATTTAATTTCTACAGTAGATTTTTCAGCAATAACGATAACGTCTTGTAACTGTGAGATATCTGCTTCCAATGAAAACGGTCCTAAAAAGGTGTTTTCTGTATATTTTTTTTGAGGAATAGTTACTTTTTTATAGGACATTAACTCAATTACTCCCGAAAATTCTCCAGGCGAAACTTCAAATGTAAACAATCCCTTTGAATCGGTCATTGCGCCATAAAGTTGGTTAGAAGCAATATTTTTAAAAGAAACGGTTGCATATTCCACTGCAATATTGTTACCTTTTTCGATCACTTTTCCACTAATTGTTATTTTTTGTTCTGTTGGTTTTTGTGCAACTGAAGTAAATGGGATAAATACTGCTATTAGTATTAATTGAAAATAATATTTCATGTTTTATATTTGTAATAAGACTGCAAATTTACTCTTAGACGCACTCTTAAATTCCTAAATCTTTGTTAAAACTAGTAAATTAGTTTTTTAATTTGCTCTTTTGGTCGGGCAATAATTGCTTTTTCACCATAAACAATAATTGGCCTTTCAATTAGCTTAGGGTATTTCAGCAGTGCATCAAGTATTTCTTGTTCTGAAAGTACTTTATTTTTATAATGTTCGATCCAAATTGATTCTTTAATTCGTACCAACTCTATTGGTTGAATTCCCAATTTTTTAATTAAATCCTTTAGCTCATCAAGAGTGAACGGTTCAATCATATAATTACGAATTTGAAACGGTTTTTTAAATAATTCAACTTCACACAAGCCTTCTCTAGATTTGGTGCATCTTGGATTATGGTAAATGATAATCATTTTGTATTTTTGTTTGATTAATGTACAAATGTAATATTTCTGATATGTTTATAGAGCAAGCTTTTAAAAAAGAAACCGATTTAAAAATTCGAATATTAAATTTTATTAAATATTTAGGAGGTTCTTTTTTAGTGTTTTTAGCAGCAATGGTAGGTCAAATACCATTAAGTATTGCGGTTTTATTCTCTGGAAAGATGCCTCAAAATAATGCAGACCTTTATTCGCTATTTGATTCAAATCTGTTTTTGTTTTTTGCGTTACTTTCTTTTGTATTTGTCTTTGTTGGATTATATCTTGTGGTTGAAAAATTTCACAAACAAAAGTTTTTATCCATTATTACATCAAGAGAAAAAATTGATTGGAGTCGAGTATTAGTTTCTTTTGGGTTGTGGTTAATTATTTCTGTTATTTTATTTTTCTCGTCTTATTTTTATGATTCAACAGATATTGTTCTACAATTTAATTTGATTCCATTTTTAATCTTATTTGCCATCACATTAGTATTAATGCCTTTCCAGACTACTACAGAAGAGTTGATTTTTAGAGGTTATTTGATGCAGGGTTTTTATAATTTGTCGCTTAATAAATGGTTTCCTTTACTGATGACTTCTTTGATTTTTGGTACAATGCACATAATGAATCCTGAAGTGGAAAAATTGGGTTATCTGATTTTAGTTTATTATATAGGATCGGGATTGTTTTTAGGAATTATTACTTTAATGGATGAAGGAACAGAACTTGCAATAGGATTTCATGCAGCTAATAATATTTTGGCGTCATTACTAATCACTACTGACTTTACCGTGTTTCAAACCCATTCCATTTTTAAGGATATTTCTGAGCCTTCAATAAATTTTGAAGTCTTTTTTCCGGTATTTATTTTATTTCCACTTTTAATCTATTTTTTCTCAAAGAAATATAAATGGAACAAATGGAATGAAAAATTAATAGGCACTAAAAAAGGGTCAACACTTTAATTAATTCAATCTATTTTATGCTGCCTACTTTTCATAATTTTCATAATTCCTTCAAAATAAATGGAGCTCATTTTGATCAAGAGAGCTTATTTGATTTAGCCTACAGCTATGCAAAAGAAGGATCTGATTATGAAAAAGAAATTGGTATTTTTATTTTGGATTGGTTGGATGCTTCGGATACAATTCAATTAACGACATCTGGAACTACTGGAAATCCAAAAACAATTATCCTTTCAAAACAGGCTATGGTGCATTCTGCACTTGCAACGGCTGATTATTTCAAATTACAGCCAGGTAACAACGCATTATTATGTTTACCCGCTAGATTCATTGCTGGTAAGATGATGTTAGTTCGCACCTTTATCATAGGACTAGAATTAGATATTTTACCTTCAAGTTCAAATTTAGAAGCATTATCTTCTGAAAAAACATACGATTTTGTAGCTTTAGTTCCGTTGCAAGCTCAAAATAGTATAGATAAATTATCCCAATTTAAAAAAATAATAATTGGTGGTGCATCGGTTTCTAGTGAGCTTTCTCTTAAGTTGCAAAATTTGAATAATGAAATTTATGAAACGTATGGAATGACCGAAACAATTTCTCATATTGCTGCTAAGCGAATAGGTTCAGAAATGTTTTCTGTTTTACCAAATGTTACCATAGCTTCAGATGATCGAGATTGTTTAGTAGTCAATGTTCCATTCATTTCAGTAAATACTATCATAACGAATGATATTGTAGAAATTATTTCACCGACTACGTTCAAATGGAAGGGGAGATATGACCATGTTATTAATAGTGGAGGAGTAAAACTATTCCCAGAACAAATTGAATCTAAAATTGCGAAACATTTAACGGTTTCTTTTTTTATAACCGGAATACCCGATGCTCTTCTTGGTCAAAAAGTAATTTTAGTACTAGAAGGATCTGAATTTGAATTACCGAAGTCACTATTTGAAAAATTAGATAAATATGAAATTCCAAAGGATGTCTTTTTTGTGACTCAGTTTGAACGAACTGCAACTGCTAAAATTAACATAAAAAAAACCCTACTTTTAATAGGGTTGTAATATATTGTTAATTGTATTTTACATAAAATTTATCGGTTAATACCTTAATTTCTTCTAGTGAAGCAATTGGTTCTTTAGATTTTTTCCATTCATTTGAAGCTTGAAGTCTTATTTTTTTTGAACCAATTATGATATCAATTGGCATGATGAAATTTGGTTCATCAGTTTTCCATCGGTACTGAAAGCTTTTTCCTTGTGTTTTAATTTCTAAATGTGGTAGTGAGGTATGGTTTAAATACTGATTAAAAATAGGAGTTAAATTATATCCAGATTCTTGATTGAAAAAAGCAATTACAGTTGGCGTATCAATGATTTGTTTTTTATACGTTTCAGCATATTTCAATAATATCGACCACCACTTTTCATCATTATTTACTACATGTCGAAGCGTATTTAATAGGAGGGAACCTTTGTAATACATATCACCAGAACCTTCTCTATTAACACCAAATTGACCAATTATTGGTTTGTCATTTCTCACATTTTTTGATTGTCCGTTCACATATTTCATTGCAGCATCATAACCTTGCGTACATTCAATAAAAACGGTTTCGGTATAGGTTGTAAACCCTTCATGAATCCACATATCGGCAATGTCTTTGCTGGTAATGCTATTTCCAAACCATTCATGACCGGTTTCATGAATGGTGATGTAATCAAACTTCATCCCAACACCTGTTCCTGATAAATCATAGCCCATATAACCCTTTTTAAACTTATTTCCATAAGCCACAGCACTTTGGTGTTCCATACCTAAATAAGGCGTTTCTACTAACTTGTAACCATCTTCCCAAAAAGGATATTTTCCGAATTTTAATTGAAAACAGTCCAACATAGGTTTTACATCGGCTTCAAAATGTTTGCGCGCTTTCTCTTCATTCTCTCTTAACACATAATAATCTAAATCTAACCCGTTATGTTGATCGTGAATATGAACATAATCTCCAATGTTTATCGTAATATCATAATTATTGATTGGGTTTTTTACTTCCCAATCCCATCTTGTATAGCCATCACCCAAATCTTTCGATCCTAAAAATCGACCATTTGAAACATTCATTAACCCATTTGGTACAGCTACATTTATTGAAGCGCCTAGATTAGGCTCATCAGATTGAGAATCTTTACATGGATACCACAAACTAGCACCAGTTCCTTGAACGGCTACTCCAATAAAATCCAGTCCTTTACTATCCTTTTTGAATACAAATCCACCATCCCACGGTGCGTTTTTTGCAATTTTTGGATTGCCACTATATGAAAAAAGCAGAGTATATATTTTATTTTTATCTAATGGTGTATTGAAATTAATAAATACAGCATTTTCATCGCGAGTAAATTCTAATTTTCCAAATTCAAAGCAGCTTATATCATCAATAATCATGTTATCAAATAAATCCAATTGAATTTTTTTGGTAGGCTCAATTACTTTAAAAGTGATTTCATTTGTACCCATAATCCACTTTTTAGATGGATCCACTTTGAGATATAAATCATATCGAAGGACATCATAGCAAGTGCGTTCAAAACGTAAACCGCCTTGAAGTGAATCTCTCCTTGTAGTTTCTTGAGCAAAAGAAAAGTACATTCCGAAAAGCGCAAGAATTAAGAATATTTGATTTTTCATAATGATAATTGTTAGGTATATGAGTTGTCTAAATTACAAAATTGTTACTAAAGAAAAATTTGTAAAAGATTTTGTGTCTGCTTGGACAAAAGTAATGCACTTAGATCGTTTTGATTTAAGATAATAAGTCAAACTTATTCAAATAAAAAATCCGTTACATGTTAAGTGATTTTGTGACGGATTTTTTTATGAGGATAATCTTTCTTTATTTAATTGCAATCATTGAAATTTCTATGTTTACGTTTTTTGGCAAACACGCTACTTGAACGGTTTCTCTAGCTGGAGCAGTTGCTTCATTGAAATAGGCACCGTAAACTGAATTAATCCGACTAAAATCTTCCATATTCATAATAAAAATAGATGTTTTTATTACGTTTTCAAAAGTCATTTCGGCAGCAGCTAAAACTGCTTTCATATTTTCCATTACTTGTTTGGTTTCAGTTTCAATATCATCTAAAACCAATTCCATTGTTTGAGGATTAAGCGCAATTTGTCCAGAGCTATAAAGTGTATTTCCTACAAGTACGGCTTGGTTGTAAGGACCAATTGGTGCTGGTGCATTTTCGGTATAAATTATTTTTTTCATAATTAGGGTAAATAAGTTTTTTAAATTGATTAATTGCTATTGAAATACGCGATCTGGTAACTGACGTTTATCGTATTTAATATCGCTTAAAACAGAAGATGAAATTCCAATGAAGAATCCCCAATAGGTATTTGTACCAAATGGAACCCAATTGAAACTCATGCGCCAACTTTCTAAATCTCTTTCAAAACGCAATTGAGTAAACGTAACACCTTTTTGTTTAAAATCATATCCAGATGATAATCCAACTTTCCATCGGGGAGCTAATTCAATATTTCCAGAAGCCATTACTGAATGAGAAGATATTTCCTTTTGTCTATTAGAATTATTGTAAGTAACGGAATAGGCGAGTCGCAAATCCCAAGGTAATTTTGTATTGTACCATTCAATATTTTTATCTTCTTTTTTAGTATCGTCTTTATCAAACAAACTTTGCCTAGTATCACTTAAATCGGTGTTTCTTCCAAATAAATCATCACCAGTTCCGCCGTTATTTTGATTCTGTTTATTTGATTTGTCTTCACCATCTGTACTTGAAAAGGCATAATTCATAGTCATATTGGCACTCGTCATTCTAAATAAGCTACCACCATTATCAATATTAAAGGTATTGATTCTCTTTCCTACGTTATCAATTGCATAAGGATCTAATGTAGCGCCAAAATTTAGATTTAATTTATCTTTAAAAAATTGGGTTCCACCACTTACTCTCATAGGGGTCCAAGCTAATGAGTCTGCTGTGAAATCATAACTTGTGCTCAAGTTTAAATTATTAATAAGCATTACTTTTTTTGATTCTCCTTTTTTACTTTCCTTATCAATCATTTTTGCTTCAAAAGTATTACTTAAGGAAATTCCTACGTTATTTGAATAACTTTTTCCAGGGGCTCCAAACATACCGCCATCAAATTTAGTATATTCTTCAGTAGTTAAGCCAGTTGCATCAATGGCATAGGTGTCATAATATTTTTCAAAACTAGGAGTGTAGCCGTATGAAACATTGGGTCTCATTACGTGTCGAATCGCTTGAATTTTTTTGTCTTCTCCAAAATTAAAAGTACCATAAATGGTTGTTCCTATTCCAGCAGAAAAATTATAGGTTCTATATGTTTCAAATCCTTTTTGTTCTTTAGTAACAACTTTATTTTCAATTGTACTAAAATATTTTTGAATGGTATTAAAAGCCCATACTTCATTATAGGCAGTTCCCATTGTTACACTAAAATATTTTAAAATTTTAAAATTGGTTGTAATAGGAATACTGTGTTGAAAACCTGTTTTTGCATCTCTAAACATTTGAGGTTTAAAGAAAAGGGAATCTGATGTTTTTATTCGATTTTCCCCTCTAACATTATATTGAATATTAATATTTTTAATAATTCCTTTTTTGATTCCGTCTTTTGGTGCAAATGGGAATATACGATCTACACTAGCTTGAAAAGTAGGTAAAGTCATGTCTATTTGCTTGGTATTTGTATTTTGAGAATGGGTTGCCGATAATGACATATTCACTTGAGGCACTGTTTGAAATGTTTTAGAATAGGATACAGATGAACTCAGGTTATTATTCAATGTAGATCCCACGTTATTCATGTTAACTGATTGTCTGAAATATTGACTACTTCCTAGATTTACTGAAGCTGAAAAACGAGAATTTGCTGCAGCTTTAGCATCTTGACTGTGTGACCATTGAATATTATACTGTTTTGATTTCACATAATCAGGAAAACCTTTTTCACTTTGTATATTATTTTCAAATCTAAAATTAAATCGTCCGTTGAATTTATAGCGTTTTGAATAGCTGCTTTCTGCCCTCAAACCGTAACTTCCATTAGTGTAATAATCGCCTAAAACGGCTAAATCATAATAATCACTTAATGCAAAATAATAGCCACCATTTTGAAGAAAATATCCTTGTTGATTATTTTGTCCAGGGGTTGGAATGATGAAGCCAGAAGTACTTTTTTCGCTCATAGGAAAATAAGCAAAGGGTAAAAATAATGGAGTAGGAACATCGGCAATGACCAGATTAGTTGGTCCAACCACAACTTTCTTCTTTGGAACAAATTTTACTTTTGTAACATAAAAATAGTATTCAGGGTCATCAATATCTTTTGCTGTTGTTAAACGAGCCGATTTCATAAAAACAACCGAATCATTTTCTCGCTTTGAAATTTCAGCTTTAATATTCATTTCACCTTGCTTGGTTCTTGAATTCCAAATCAGTGCTTTTCCTGTGGTGTTGTTATAAACAAGAGAATCAGGTTCAACAATATTAGTTCCTTGAGTAAATACAGGTCTTTGAATATAATTTCCCGCAGTATCTTTTATTCTTCCGGCATACACTTGTTTTTTTTCATAATCATATACTATAATTCCTGCTTTGATATCAAAATCAGTATATTTTATTGAAGCTTCGTTGTATAAGGTAAGTTGTTTCTTTTTTTGGTCTATTTTTTCGTAATCCTTGGCATTCATTTTCACAATACCTTCTAAAACATTTTTTTTCTTCTTTAAAGAATCGTTTTTAGTATTGTTTTTAGGGCCATTTAAGCTAGAATTGTTTAATTTAAGTGTATCAATTGCTATAATTTCCTGACAAAATACAGAGGTATTTCCAATTGTTAGTAAAATTACTAATAAAACGATATGACTTAACTTTGTATACAATGCTTTTAATGCTATTTTTGTAAAAATTTGGCTTACTTTTTGAAGTGTCAAACTTACATATATTTTTTTGCAAAAATAATGTTTTAATAAAATTATAACTTATAATACTTTTTAATTATTTTATGTTGGTTAAAAACGCTATAAAATTTGTGTTGCTATTGTTCATTTTATTTGTTCCAAGCTCACTTTTTGCTCAACAATCTAATTCGTTTAAAGTCGTCTTAGATGCTGGTCATGGGGGAAAAGATCCCGGAACAATGAGGGGTTCTATTAGAGAAAAAGACATTGTACTAGATGTAGTTTTGCGACTAGGAAAGTTGTTAGAACAACATAATGGGGTTAAAGTTTATTATACCCGAAAAACAGATGTTTTTATAGAGCTTAGAGAACGAGCAAACATTGCTAATAAAGCAAAAGCAAATTTATTCATATCTGTACACTGTAATGGTGTTAAAAGTACTGCTGCAAAAGGAACAGAAACTTTTGTAATGGGAATGTCTAGAACAGATACCAACCTAGATATTGCCAAGAAAGAAAATGGTGTAATTTTTCTTGAAGATGATTACAACCAAAAATATAAAGGTTTTGATCCGAATAATCCTGAGACATTATTAGGATTGAAGATATTGCAAGAAGAATTTTTAGGACAAAGTATTGAGTTGGCTTCAGAAATTGAAAAGAATTTTGTTCAAACTGATCGTTTTTCTCGAGGTGTAAAACAACAACCTATTTGGGTATTAGATGCAACAGTTATGCCGGGTGTTTTAATTGAATTAGGTTTTGTTTCTCATCAAGAAGAAGGGATTTACATTAGTTCAGATGCGGGAAAAGAAGAAATGGCACAATCTATTTATAATGCGATTATTACTTATAAAAATACTTTTTTTAGCCCTTCAGATACTACAGAGCCTATAACTGCCCCAATTGAATCTAATTCACCCGCAGTAACGGCAACTATAAATGATAACGATAAAACCTACGGAAAAGCAATAGGAATTCATTATAAAGTGCAATTAGAGGCTGGAACTAAAAAAATAGATACAAAACCATCTAACTTTAAAGGATTAGAACCAATTTCTTTTACCCAAGAAAATAAAATATATAAATATTTTTATGGTGATGAAACAGATTATGAAGCTTGTAAAAAACGTTTGACAGAGGCAAAAAATAAAGGGTATAAATCTGCTTATATAGTAACTTTTGACAATAAATAAATTATGATAAAAAAAGCAACCTTTTTCCTTTCATTTATTTATGTCTTAATTGGATACGGACAAACATCTAAATTCAAAGTAGTTTTAGATGCTGGTCATGGTGGAAAAGATTATGGAGCGGTTTATCATGGAAATATAGAGAAAAATATAGCATTAAAAACTGCATTAAAAGTAGGTGCGCTTTTAGAAAATGATCCACAAATTGAGGTTATTTTCACAAGAAAATCTGATGTTTTTATTGAACTTCAACAAAGAGCAACGATTGCAAACAAATCTAAAGGAAGTATTTTTGTTTCGATGCATTGCAACGCCAATAAAAGTGAAGTTGCAGCTGGAAATGAAACCTATGTTATGGGGATTACTAGAAATGCTTCAAATTTAGAAGTGGCTAAACATGAAAATCAAGTAGTTACCTTAGAGTCCGATTATAAAATTAAATATGATGGTTTTGATCCAAAATCGCCTGAATCGGTTATCGGAATAAATATTTTACAAGAAGAATATTTAGATCAAAGTATCGAGCTAGCCGATAACGTGCAATCCTTCTTTACTAAGAAATCTAAAAATAAAAATAGAGGGGTAAAGCAAGCTGGTTTTCTAGTATTACGTCAAATAACCATGCCTAGAGTATTGATAGAGATGGGATTTGTGTCTAACAAACAAGAAGGTGCTTTTTTAAATTCTGACACAGGACAAGATAAATTAGCCGAAGCTATTGCCGAAGCAATTATTCAATATAAAAAAGAATTTTTTGTAGCTACAAAAGAAACTAAACCAGTTGTATCGGTTGTTAATGAAAAGGTGGAAGAAAAAACGGAGCGTAAAGAACAAGTTAAACCAACTATAATTAGTTCTAAAGGAATTGTTTATAAAGTACAAATTTCTGCAAGTCCTAGTGATCTTGACCCAACAGCAGTAGATTTTAAGGGATTATCGCCCATTTTTAAAGAACCCGCTGGTAAGTTGTTTAAATACTATTTTAGTCAAGAAAAAAAGTATGAAGTGTCTCAAAAAAGATTAGAAGAAGCAAAGAAAAAAGGATTTGAATCTGCTTACATTGTTGCTTATAAAGATGGTGTAAAAATAAGCTTATCAGAAGCCAATAAAATAAAATAAAAGATTAATTTTGCTAAAAATTATATTACTTTGAAAGTATCTAGAGAAATTAAAACTGCCGTATTAGTCATAACATCCATTATATTATTTATTTGGGGATACAGCTTTTTGAAAGGAAAAAATTTATTTGATAACAGCAATAAATTGTTTGTTGTCTATGAAAATGTTGCAGGATTAACAACATCTGCACCTGTAACCCTTAATGGATTAATTATTGGAAAAGTAAATTCAATTACAATTAATCCAGATGGAAAATTATTAGTAGAACTTCATATTACTACTGATTTTCCAATATCAAAATCAAGTATCGCAGAAATCTATGATTCTGGATTGGTAGGGGGAAGACAAATTGCTATTAAGCCAAATTTTTTGGATAAAAATTACACCTTTTCGGGCGATTATTTGCAAGCTTCAAGTAAATTAGGTTTAACCGATGCACTAGCACAACAACTTGAGCCGTTACAAGCAAAAATTCAAGAATTATTAGAAAATGCCGATGTACTATTTACAAATGTCAATGATATTTTAGATACCCAAACAAGGCAAAACCTTAAAAGCAGTATAGCTTCATTAAATGCTACGCTTTCTGAATTTAGTGTTGCTTCAAAAAATGTAAATGAATTGCTTGCTGAAAACAAATCTAAATTAAACAATACTCTAAAAAACGTTGATAAAGCAACTGGAAATTTTGCAACAATATCAGATTCTTTAGCAAAAGTAAATTTGGGTCAAACAGTGAAAAATTTAGAAAAAACTTTAGCTAAGGTTGATAAAATTATGGCTGAGTTAGAGCAAGGCAAAGGAACTATGGGTAAATTGATTAAGGATGAAACAATGTATACTAATTTTTCTAAAACATCAAAAGAATTGGAATTATTGTTACAAGACGTTCGATTGCACCCAACTCGATATGTAAATGTTTCTTTATTTGGTAAGAAAAACAAACCTTACGTAGCTCCCGTTAATGATACAATTAAAAAATAAACTAGCGTTTTTATGAGTTTTTTAGATAATATTTTATTCGCATTATTACTAGCTATTGGTGTTGGTTTTTTTACGATGAACGTAAAAAAGCTAATTAGAAATATCAATCTGGGACGAGACATCAACCGAAAGGACAATTCCTCAGAGCGATGGAAAAACATGGCAATGGTTGCTATAGGTCAATCTAAGATGGTAAAACGTCCAATTGCAGGTATATTACACATTATTGTATATGCAGGTTTCATTATCATAAATATTGAAGTAATTGAAATTATTATTGACGGACTTTTTGGCACCCATCGTATATTGTCATTCATGGGAAGTTTTTATGACGTTTTAATAGCTTCATTTGAAATTTTAGCAGTATTAGTGCTTCTAGCAGTTTTTATTTTTTGGATCAGAAGAAATACTATCAAATTAGATCGTTTTGCGAGTTCTGATTTAACGGGTAAGCCTAAAAAAGATGCAAATTATATTATATATTTTGAAGTCATTTTAATGTCATTGTTTTTATTAATGAATGCCGCTGATTTACATTTGCAACATTTAGGAATAGGACATTACAATCAAGTAGGAAGTTTTCCTATTTCAAAATTTATAGCACCTCTTTTTAATGGAATGACCGAAGGAATAGTGGTTAGTATTGAAAGAGCTGCTTGGTGGTTGCATATTGTTGGTATTTTAATCTTTTTGAACTATTTATATTTCTCTAAACATCTGCATATTTTATTAGCATTTCCTAATACTTTTTACGCCGATTTAAACGCAAAAGGTAAGCTAGATAATTTAGAAAGTGTAACCAATGAAGTAAAATTAATGATGGATCCATCGGCCGATCCTTTTGCAACACCTACTGATCCTACTGCTGTTCCTGCAAAATTTGGTGCTTCCGATGTGCAAGATTTAAATTGGGTACAATTATTAAATGCATACAGTTGTACCGAATGTGGACGTTGTACTTCATCTTGTCCGGCTAATCAAACGGGTAAAAAATTGTCTCCAAGAAAAATAATGATGGATACAAGAGACCGTCTGGAAGAAGTCGGAAAAAATATCGATTTAAATAAAGGCGTTTTTGTTGATGATGGAAAATCGTTGTTGCATGATTATATTTCAACCGAAGAACTATGGGCTTGTACTTCCTGTAATGCCTGTGTTGAAGAATGTCCAATAAATATTAGTCCGCTTTCAATTATTATTGATATGCGTCGATATTTAGTAATGGAACAAAGCGCTGCTCCAAACGAATTAAATAATGTAATGACCAATATTGAGAATAATGGCGCACCATGGCAGTACAATCAAATGGATCGATTAAATTGGTCTAGCGAAGCATAAACACAACAATTTTTTATAATGAAACAAGAAGAAATCGAAGGTAAATTACAAGCATTATCTGTAAATGGAGAACAATTAAGTCCTATTTTACCTGAAGGCATTAAAAATTATTTAATTGATATAGATGGAACTATTTGTGATGATATTCCAAATGAGGAACCAGAAAGAATGGTTACCGCTGCCGTTTATCCCGACGCATTGATAACTCTCAATAAATGGTATGATGAAGGACATATTATTTTCTTTTTTACCTCACGTACCGAAGCGCATAGAGCAGTTACCGAAGATTGGTTGAAATTACATGGATTTAAATATCACGGAATGCTAATGGGAAAACCTAGAGGAGGAAATTACCATTGGATTGATAATCATTTGGTTAAAGCTACTCGCTACAACGGTAAATTTACCGATTTAATTGACAAAGAAGTAACCATTCAGGTATTTGATGACGGAAATCAATACTAATTAAGTAATAATGTTAAGTTTATAAAACGTGTAAAATCAACTACTTTTAATTTTATAATTTATAATTATGTCAGAAAATTTATTAGTTCCTACTATGTCCGAAATGATGGCACAAGGCAAACAGCCTGATGTTTTGTTTTGGGTAGGATGTGCTGGAAGTTTTGATGATAGAGCAAAAAAAATTACAAAAGCTTTTGTAAAGATTTTAAACAGTGCCAATGTTTCATTCGCAGTTTTAGGAACCGAAGAAAGTTGCACTGGCGATCCAGCAAAAAGAGCAGGAAATGAATTCTTGTTTCAAATGCAAGCCGTGACCAATATTGAGGTAATGAATTCCTATGAAGTGAAGCGAATTGTTACAGCATGTCCTCATTGTTTCAATACATTAAAAAATGAATATCCAGAATTAGGCGGAAACTATGAAGTTTTGCATCATACTGAGTTCATTAAGTCATTATTAAACGAAGGTAAATTAACGATTGAAGGAGGTCAATTTAAAGGAAAACGCATTACATTTCATGATCCTTGTTATTTAGGACGCGCTAATAATATTTATGAAGCGCCTCGTGAATTAATTCAAAAATTAGATGCCGAATTAGTTGAAATGAAACGATCTCGAGCTAATGGTTTATGTTGTGGAGCAGGTGGAGCTCAAATGTTTAAAGAACCCGAAAAAGGAAATAAAGACATCAATATTGAAAGAACAGAAGATGCCCTAGCAACGCAACCCGATATTATAGCTGCAGGTTGTCCTTTTTGTAATACCATGTTGACCGATGGAATTAAACATAAAGAGAAAGAAAGTGATGTTAAAATTTATGACATTGCCGAATTAATTGCTAATGCTCACGATTTATAATTAAAACAGGTTTAAATCACTATAAACTACACAAAATATACATTTACTAATAATAATAAATATTAAAATGATGAAAAAAATTATATTACTTCTTCTAATTGTTACCTCTAGTTCTGTTTTTGCTCAAAAATTATCAAAGGAAGAACTTGCTGTAAAAATGTCTGAAAAATCTTGTGAATGCGCAAATAAAGAAGAAATTTCAAAAGATAATTTTGAAATGACTTTAGGGCTTTGCATTATTGAAGCCATTAATGCTTTTGAAAAAGATGTTGATAGACATTATGGAAAAGATGTAATTAATGATGAAAAAAAGATGGAAGAATTAGGCTATGATGTTGGCAAAGAAATGGCTAAAACATGTCCTGCAATTTTTAAATTTATGTTTGATGAGGATTCTGAAAATCAGGAAGTTGTAGAAGAAACGCCTGATGAAATGATTACTGGTCAACTTACAGAAATAAAATCGGAACAATTTTTAACATTTTCAGTTAAAGAAGATTCAGGAAAAATGAATCACTTTATTTTGTTGAGTAGTTTTGAAAATTCTTTTTTATTAACTGATAAAGTAGTAAAAGTAAATGACGCTGTAGAAATTTATTATTATGAATTAGAATTATATGATGCTAAATTATCGAAATTTATATCTTATAAAGTAGTAACCGATATAATCAAAAAATAATAATGAACGTAACCTTTGATACCTTACCAGAAGAAGCTAAAGTTTGGATTTATCAATCTAATAGGAAATTTTCTGACGAAGAAATTCAAGATATTGAACGAGATCTGACTTCTTTTTTAGAAGACTGGAGTGCTCATGGTCATTCATTAGAAGCATCTTTTATTACAAAATACAATCGTTTTATTATTATTGCTGTTAATCAAGAAGTACAAGCGGCAACTGGTTGCTCTATAGATGCATCGGTTCAGTTTATTCAACAATTAGAACAAAAATATTCCGTTGATTTATTAGATAAAATGAATGTGACTTTTAAAATGGGTGAACACGTTACTTTCAAGACTCTATTAGAGTTTAAAAAATTAGCCAAAGAAAAAGCGGTTTCTGCTAATACTGTTGTTTTTAATAATTTAGTCAACACAGTTGGAGAATGGCAAGATTTTTGGGAAGTTCCTGCTAGTGAAAGTTGGCACAATAGATTTTTCTAAAAAGAATATTTACACTATATTTGAAAATCATCATTAGTTCAACTTTAATGATGATTTTTTTATTACAAAAACATTGATTACATGCGATATATATTCGTTTTTTTATTTATTACAGTTGTTTCATTTGGACAAAAAAAATCAAACCTTTCTCCTGAAATTTGGGTTGATAGTGTTTATAACCAACTTTCATTTGATGAAAAAGTAGGACAATTGTTTATGGTAGCTGCTTATTCAAATAAAGACGAAGCTCATAATAAATCACTTGATAAATTAATTGAAGAAAATAAAATTGGTGGGTTAATCTTTTTTCAAGGAGGACCAATGCGTCAAGCAAAACTTACGAATCGTTATCAAGCAAAATCTAAAGTACCTTTGTTTATTGGAATTGATGCAGAATGGGGGCTAAGCATGCGTTTAGATTCTACCTATCGATA
>Ga0209443_1000295_pt1 | contig 33820 bp, 35 predicted proteins | sample LauGreBMM110DCMD_2_FD_187571 | JGI IMG/M metagenome (GOLD analysis project Ga0209443, IMG submission 187571) | Freshwater lake microbial communities from Lake Michigan, USA - Su13.BD.MM110.DCMD (SPAdes) (version 2) | ecosystem: Environmental > Aquatic > Freshwater > Lake | place: Lake Michigan... | reverse complement strand
ACATATTTGTTATATTATTTTTTTTGTTTTTTACAAATTAACAAATTTGCGATGTGCATATATATTTATAGTTAATGATTTTATGCACTTTTTAATGACCTCAAATATAATGCCAACATGTGCACCATATGTCAATACAATGCACTATACGTAATCGGCGGCTAGCTTGCTATTTATAGTCATATATTTATAGTTAATGATTTTTATGCACTTTTTAATGACCTCAAATATAATGCCAACATGTGCGCCATATGTCAATACACCGAACTATACGCAATCGGCGGCTAGCTTGCTATTTATAGTCATATATCTATAGTTAATAATTTTATGCGCTTTTTAATGCCCTCAAATATAATGCCAACATGTGCACCATATGTCAATACCGCTAACTATACGTAATCGGCGGCTAGCTTGCTATTTATAGATATATATTAAATTATTTCACAATATTGCCAACCGCAATCATTCCAAATATAAATATAAATAATTTTATAGAAGAATATACAAAACTTATAGAAGAAGAAAAAATAAATAATGATGGTGAACTAAAACAAAAAATAGTAAATAATAATCAAATCTTAATTGATATCTTGTTAAAATAAATTAATATATTAAATACTATGCCTAAAAAAAGTAATATTATATTTTATACCAAAGTCAATAAAACATAATAAATTCACAATTGAATATTTTCAAAATATTTTACATAAATATAAAGAAAAAAGAAAACATATATTCTTTCTTTTTTCAAGTGGAAAATACTATTTTTTAACATTTGGATATTATCCAGTTAATCCAGGTAAATCGGGTAAAACCGCATCTTCGGTATTATTTGATAGATACACCTTAAGCGCTTCAATGGATGCATCTATAGCAGCATCACTAAAATCGTCGGTATGATGGAATATGACCCATTTATCTTCATTATCACGCCCAACTAGTATGGAATTCGGCGTAAGCTGATGGTGTGGTCGTTTTGGGGTCTTTACAGAAAAACTTGTTGCCGTTTCTCTATCACTTAAAAAGTGGACACTTTCATCATGTTCTACACCAGACATCTTTTTATAAGTATTTAAAACTATCAAATATGGTATGACACTAACACGCCCTCCGATCTAATGCATGCGATATTGTTGGGTGTGACTTTAATTTCATTGGCCTAGGCTCTTTCTGCTCTTCTTGTTCTTTCAGCCTTTGGACTTCTTCAAATAATAAGGCGGCGGCCTCATATTGCTGGCGGCCCTTTAACATACATGTGGGTACATATTTAGTACTGGCCATAAATACATCAGCAAACTCGATAAAATGATTAGGTTGCTCCATTTTTTTTATAAGTATTTAAAACTATCAAATATAAAATAGGCAAAAAAAAGAAAGGTTATCTTTTTTCGCGCACTCTTGGGGAGAGTATGCTGGGGTCGTCACTCCCAAAAAGATAGGAATGAGGCTGCATGCTAAATTGCCGAAGATTAACTACTAGGTTACTTTTATAGTAGCTTTTCTAATAATTCTTGCCAAAATAGCAGCTGGTGGTGGGGTTATTGTTGTGGTGTCTTAATTGATATGGTGAAATATACATAAAATAAATATAAAATAAATGACATATAATAAATGCGTTGCTACATACAGCTGGACGCAGTGCCTTACATAAACATACATTATTTGCTCTGGCCAAGCAAATGCATCTCATTTCTATTATAATGAGGCATCTTATTCTATAACAAGGAATCCTACTCTTCTGAGAGTAGGTCATACCGATTACTATTACATCTCATTTGTCTCGGCGTAAAACAATATGAGGAAAATATGGGAATTTGAGAATTCTTAAGGAATTATTGCATACGCAACCGCTAATGCGTTCGCATGATCTAACGCAGATTGTTCATTTGCATGACTTATCCATGCTGAGTCTATAGCCTTATGCTCAAGATGGCCTTTTTCCTTAATATAGAAGTCAAGGCCTCGATATCCTAGAAGGTGGTCGCCCTCAGTTTGAATCCAGCATATAAGTGTAGCCTCATCCATAACGTGGGCAACAAACGATTTATCTGGGTTTACAACATAAGATGAAATCGGGATACGATCGGCTTCAGGGACAAATTGCTCAGGCGAGTCTGATACGAGCATGTCAACTGGGTCTTTATTGTAGATATTCTCATCATATAATACGATATCAACTCCAAAACCCTCATCGCTGGGGGAACGACTCATTGCTGCTAGGGGGGTGCTAATATTGCTAGGGCTGCTATGACTTTCTTTCTGTTTTGTCTAATATATTTTTAAGTATCAAATATGCGACATTATAAAATAATCAAAAAAAGACATATTGAATAATGTTATATATTCTATAATGTGCATTTATGCTATTTTACTATCTAAATTTGCTAGGATAGTTGGGGTATGATTTTATTCTATTATATAACCATATTAACTTAGGTTTTTTTATATTCTTCCCTTTTCTTCTGCTTTTAAACTCAGCCTCAAATATTATAGATATCTCATATTGTAGTATAAAGTTTATATTTAGTTCCGTATTAAATACATAATATAAATGTTTAGACTTATCTATTTTTTACATATTATATTTATTATAAAAAAAAAGAAAGGTTATCTTTTTTTGCTGCTCAAACTCTTGGGGGAGAGTTGTAATCTCGTGAGAGAGAGCGGGGGGAATCACCCCCTTGCAAATAAGATAAGGAGTGATAGGTTGGGTACAATTAAAATCTAGGATCGCCGTCTTATTTCCGATTCATCTAAGTTTTAATTGTGGTGGTTGGGTGGTATGTTGTAGTGTTAAAATCCGCCAAAATTATACGAGCGTCATCCCCATGATGACAGCATCGTAATAATATATGCCGAATTTTGTTAGTTTGTTTGGATTTGGTCTTCTTTCTAAAAATAACTTAAAATTACTATGATTCATGTCTAACAATGACATTGTCTCATATGGTATAACCGTGTAAAATTAGTTTAAATATAGAAAGGATGGTTGAACGCTCTGAGCCGTTCATGCCGTGTGTGTTTTAACCTATAGCACAGGGCCTGCTATAGGGGTTACTTTAAGAGTGTAACCTGTTCTTTCGAACATTGGGTGACCTACTCATGATATATAACAGTTGTTTTAGTTTTATATCATAAGTATTCAGTGGTTCGTTTCGCAGGATTGATTAAGTCCTGGGTCTTTTTGGGGATTTTATTGACATTATAGATTCGTAATGAGGAATCTTTAATGTAAATTTATCCAAGACAGGGGTAGCTAACGCACCCGGGGCTAGAAGGTTTTTGAATGAAAACCTTTCGAAAAACATGTATTGGGGGGAGAGGGCGAAGCAAGATACAAAGCAAGTTGCAAATCTAATGGATTCCAATAGCTCCGTGGGGGACAGAGTAAAAGGAAAAGGCCCATACAGGTCCTCGAGGATTAGCAGCCACAAATGCCATTGCTCGTACGAGTCCGATTATTGGCGTAAGTAATGCAAGTATATCATCATCGCTCATACCAATATTAATTGCTGGGATTGCAATCCCAGCAGCAACTTCAGCAACTGTAGCTGCAGCAAGAGCTGCGACTCGTGCGTTAAACTCAGCTTGTCTTGCAAGTGCCGCACCACGTAAGGTTGCATCTACAACAATCGGCGCCCACAATAATAAGAGGAATTGCTTCCATTCTGATAATCTTGCTGAGGCGGCTCGAATTTGCTCTCTAAGATCAGCAATGTTTCCAACTCGCATGTTCATCATTACCAGAAATAATTGAGTCTCACCTTGGGTTAGCCCTGCAAGGGTAGCTAGGTAAACATAAATGTCTACTATAATTTCAGTTGGAGTGAATGCTTGATTAAACCGGTTGTTTGCGGGGTTTACATCCACTAATGCCATTCTATTGCACATATCCGTTAAGGTGTGTGCCAGCATACGAGCACTTACGCGCATCCCATCAATAAATGGCTGCAATAGTGGGAGCAGTTCTGCTAGAATTGCACTCATGTTCATATCCGGATTTGCTCCACTACAGTGGCGAAGCAAATACAGTAAGATGTGGTTGGCGACATAGAAATCCAGCCCATGTGGGTCTGCACATGAATTTTGCAATGCATGAAGTGCATTCGTGATTACATCCAGTGGGCGACTAAGTGTAGCAGTAACTAAATTCAGTAATGGGAATAAGTTCCTATCATAATGAGGCACCAAAAGCTCATAGATCACAGTAAACAAATCGGTGGTTTCTTCTTCACCTAAGGTTATGTTTGCTACAGCTGGCATAGCGCCTGCAACGCCTGCAACGCCTGCAACGCCTGCAACGCCTGCAACTGGTACGACAGCTGGCCTACGACCAAATATTACTCGCCAGGCTGCCTTTATCATCGCAATGATGCCCAAGGCTTGACCTTGTGTAAAGTTTGCAAGTGACGGGTCTGCCGATGATATTGCTGCATCAATAGCGTCATCGGGCGGTAGATTTGGCGCCATTAAGACTGCCATAAAATTGACCATAGTTGCTAGAACTAGGCCTAGAAGAGGGGAAATTTGAGACATTGCCATGTTTGCGTGAATGAGGGTTGAACTTGAATACGAATACGACTGACTGGGGTTGATTTTGTCTAATATATTTTATGTTATCAAATATCCAAAGCAAAAAAAAAACGAGTATTATACAGCTATATGCCTAAATATGCCTCTATATGCTCTATCTAGCAAATGAAAACGGTTCCGTTTGAGCGCCATCATCAGTAATCAGAGTAAATATGACGCTATCAATGGCGCCAACTAGGTTTGAGTGGTATTTTATTTGTATTACTCCAATCTCTATGCTATTAGGGGCCGGAGAATAACATCCATTTGCTACTATATGTGTAGAATAATTCGCTGCTGTAGATAAGTGCCAGCTTAACTGATTAAAATAAGTACTATCAGCGGCATATACAACAACATTAGCAACCTGGTTTACTCCCGCATTTCTCATATCCCCTATTATATCGGCATCATCGCTTATTATGCGCACATGTCTATTTGGAGTACTAAGCAATTGCCTTGCAAGTTCTTGTCTAAGATCTTCAACTGGCATTATTTGTGTTTCTTATTGTATTATCAAATATATGATCAAGTATAAAAAAAGATATTTTATATATCGGGAATATTACTTATCTGGGTATTAATTATATCGTGCTAATCCTATGATAAATTTCTGCGCCACCGGCCAAGCACTGATATGCAAGTGTCTCCAAGCACTGATATGCAAGTGTCTCCAAGCACTGATATGCAAGTGTCTCCAAGCACTGATATGCAAGTGTCTCCAAGCACTGATATGCAGTATTGCCAAGCACTGATATGCAGTGTTGTTGAGAAAACACAATCAGCCGCCAAAGATGGCATTTACAATACCACAGGCTGCGCAGGTACCGTTATCTTGATAAGTACGACACCCGCATGGGCACGTAAATATGCAAGAGGCAGCACTACAGATTCCATCTTCTCCCAGTAGCTCGCCACAAGGACATGGCTCTAGTATTACAATACCTTTTGCCAACAAATCTTGTGTTGTAAATGCAGTATGTGTATTGGTTCTCCTGCATTCTGGACAAGCTCTTATTTTAAAAAAGCATTCGCTGCAGTAGCGATTCTCTGGATGGCATGGTATTGCATTAGGGGCAGATTCGCCATAACAAATTGCACATATACTAGGATCTCCAAACGCGCCATTGCTCTCACTATCAGTTATAGTGAATAACCATCCAACCGCAGATTCGGTAGTTTCGGGATTTCTAGCCATTACCTTGTCAATGTGTGTAATGGGATATCCCATACCAATAAGGGCTTTTCTAATTGCATTGCTTGACGATGGCGATGGCGATGACGATGACGATGACGATGACGATGGACTATCCATTATGATACTGCTTTTCTATTAATATATTAACTTTCAATTATGTAAATTTTGGTATTACACCTTTGGTATTACACCTTTGGTATTACACCTTTGGTATTACACCTTTGGTATTACACCTTTGGTATTACACCTTTGGTATTACACCTTTGGTATTACACCTTTGGAGATTTATACTGAGCGCATTTTTACATCATAATCATATACGAGCTCCAATAGTGACAAATCTACTTCTGGTGGCACTGGGCTGATTTCTTCCCATTTGCATATTCTTGTCCAGTATGAATTAAGTAATAATGTTCGGTCTGATAAGAGCTGTTGATATTTAGAAGCGCTATCCGTTTTCATGATGTCCTTAATCATCTGTATAAGCTTATACTCTCCAGAGAGCAGCCTTTCGCATAGTTCCATTTGGTCTCGCATATAATTTATTTGCACCAATTCCTCCATGTTGGGTGTAGGGTTACACATGAGACGCTCCTTTTCTTTGGCGGCGGTCCTTTTATTATATTGTAATGTTTTCTCTATATGGGAAATGCCTGAGTCTTGAATTCCTGAAGCTTTAACCCCAGAGACTTTAACTCCTGGAACTCTATATATAGAATGTGTGTTTCCCATCTTGATAATTTTGTCTAATTATTTTTAATATTCAATTATTCAATGCTTAAAAAACTGCGATTTTATAAAAAAAAAAGATGATATCTTTTTTGCTCTGGGGGAGAGCCAGCACTAAGGGAATATAATTCCCTATAATGTGCTAAAAGATAAGGAATGACGGTGGTGGTATTTTATCGTTACAATAAGAACAGTTCTTACTATATACAAACGCACTAGACTCTATGAAAATGAATCGTAACAATAAAATTTTAAATTGTGAATTGATGAGGTTATATTTTTTATTGGGTTCAAATATAACAAATGCCGTATAATTTATTATTAATATGTACAAATTTACAAATTTATACGGCATTAAGGTGCACTTCGCAAGAAAGAAGGGTGCAATTTCTTTCTTGGGTCTTATAAATAATATTTTATATATAGTATTTATAAAAACTCTGGAGGCAAACACTCCGGTATGTTAGGGTTTTTTTAGCTTGAAAAATCCCTTAAAAACTTGAAGGCTGCGCTTATGCCCTGCGAATAACAAGCAGTGAGGCGTCAAGGAGAACGCGCTGTCCGGCTGAGTCAGAAACTATCATTATGTTCCTTTCAGGCGCATTTTCTTGAAACCTGAACCTGGCGCCACCACTCGAGCTGCATGCGGTATTATCATTACTTCTAGCATGTACCTCAATGATATCTTCAGCATTAATAGTAGATATTGTTGGCGCATCAAACTGAAGCGAGGCTTCTCTACTCACAGGAATATTCTCGGGTTCTAAGGCCCCAGGGCGACTAAATGGCTCATAAATATACTCGCCGGTATTTATTATACCATTAATCGTGGAGGGCATTCCAAGCCATTCATTATTTATTGCCCTTGCAAATCGTAATTTCTTTGCCGCATTCTCTTTCTTCTTAATAGAAACTTTAACTTTATGAATATTTCTTCTTAAATATAAGAGAGAGGGGCCGCGAGGGTGGTTGCGAGTACTATTGCGAGGACTATTGCGAGGAGTGCCGCGAGGGCTATTGCGAGGACTGCCGCGAGGACTGCCGCGAGGACTGTTGCGAGGACTGTTGCGAGGACTGCCGCGAGGACTGTTGCGAGGGCTACTGCGAGGGCTACTGCGAGGGCTGTTGTGAGGAGTATCCATTAAAAAGTAAGATGACCCGTCAGGAATTTTTGTTAACCTAGCTGCTTTATATGCGGCGCTTTTCTTATGCACTTTTGAAATAGTTCCATATGCTACCATCTTTGTTCTTGTTCTTCTGATACTGATTGAAACGATTTTCCTATATATTTTTATCAATCAATTATTAAACAGCATAAAAATCAGTATATTTAATCAAAAAAAATAATGATTAAAATTGGCTTTAAATTTTACTAATTTAGTCTATCTTAGTATTTTATATAGTTGGCTTATCTAGTTGGCTTATCTAGTTGGATTATTTAGTTGGTTTATATAGCAGCCTATCTAGTTATCCACTGCATTATCCTCCATTATACGCGATTTATCATAGCTTGGTAACCGAAGTAATTGAGGCTCCAATGCCATGATTTGGCTCTTTATTTCACTATCTACAACCTCATTAAAATCGGCATGCAGAAACACATAAGCGTACATAATGCCTGGTTGACCCAATGCTGGGTTTTGCCGATAGACCCGAAGCAATTGCGTAGAAAGTGTTACTATGAATTCAGTGGGGTATGCATTGTTATTGGATACAACATCTTGAATAATGCCACTAACTAAAGATTCAGGAAATGCGATGGGGAATATTTCAATGCCAGCCATTACCGAAGTCTGGGGTTCTAGTGGTATCTTTTCATGAGGGTTTAGTAATGAATCCACATGACGGGCTTGCTCTAGCATTATTGCGCGCTCTGTTTCTGTCATTATTACCGACACTAGTTCTGACATTATTACTGGCGCTAGTTCTGACATTGTTCGTGAGTGTTCTGAGTGTTATTAGTGTAGTGATTTTTCTAACCAATTATAAATAATCAAATATAAAAAAAGAGAAATGTATGCATTTTATAGATCAGCCGGAGAGTACATAATAACTAGCTCGCTCAAATCAACTTCCGTTACATAATATGAATCTAATGGAAGTACAATTGTAGTTCCTTTTTCTTGATTTTCCATAATAAAGACGCATTTGGTACCTCCTAAATCACTACATGCATTTCCCATTTTATTTCTAGTATGTGCCGTAATATAGTCTCCAGGTGAAAACATACATGGTTTTGCGGGATAGACTTTGTCAAACTCCGCTTCCTCGGAGTCATCCACACTGAGGTTGTATTTATCAACATCTGCATAGTGTACTCGTTTAGCGGCCTTCATAAGTAAATCATATTGATGGCGAGTTACTGCTTGGCCATTCAGGACAGTTAATCCTTTGATACGATTGGTGTCCTTTATTGCAGAATTTCTTTTAAGCGTAGTATGTTTCAAGGTTTGTCTAGGGCGTCTAAAAATAGGATTTTTACTACCAGATACTTTATTTTTGTCGCAAATAAGAACGCGTAGAATACCTGCTGTATTTTTTTGCGGCGATGATTTTCCACCAATTACCATTTTTTGTACTTTAAGAGCAATTCTGTTTATTACATATTTTATTGAATCAATTATATTATTTGCAATTATCAATTATCAAAAAAAATACTCAATTTTATATTATATATTATTTTATAACATTTTTATAAGATGATCATTAAGTTAACATATTTTATCTCAGATCATAAAAAATCCTAGTATTAATAGGACAAAATATATCAATAATACTAAAAATGCATTTGCCTCATCTTCTGTCGTATAATATTTCCCATTTATTGGAGGAATATTCATTATTTTAAAAAATTCATCATTCATTTTATTAGGTATATTATATATATATATATATTAGATATTCAATTGTACTATTTGTATTTTATACAGCAAATTTAAGGGTATAATATTTGATAGATAAAAATATAATAGGCAAAAAAGCCTTTAGACACCTTAAACGCTCAAAATGTTTAGAAGAAGTAAAGAGGAAATGAAATTATTACGTGAGAAATATGGCAGTATAACTAATACAGATTTCGACTCAGATAGCGAGGCTGAAGATATAATTAATAAATATATATCCGCCAATGCAGCCACAACTGAAGTAGTCTCCATCCCTGCTAACATTGCCACAACTGAAGTAGTCTCCGCAACTGAAGTAGTATCCGCAACAGCCACTGAAGCTGTCGCCTCGACAATGCCTGAATCCGCCACGGAAGAACCACCTGAGGAAGCCGCAATAGAAGCAGAAAAGTATTTTACTACTATAGCAATTATTAAGAAGATTCCAAATGCTTCTCTAATTGATATTAAAGAGATAATTGAATCTTACGCCAAAAGAAGAGATCCTGCTATTAAAGTAGCCAATGATACACGATTCTCCAACAGACTCATATTTTATAAAAATAATGGGCCGGATGTTGTCCTCAGTTTTATAAAGGGGTCAGTCACTAAGACTATCACACATTTTCAGCTTAGCACACTTAGTAAATTAGGCCATTTGGACAGGTTCTCGGAGGATATTACTGATAGCACTTTTAGCTTAGATGGTATCCATGGTGTAATTTCTGCGATTGTTGATCATGCTAACAAATGTGTCTAAATATACCTCCCCTGTGCCGTACCCGCCCCCTCTTGTGCTCTAGTAGAATAGCTCTCCCCTCTAGTAGAATAGCCCGCCCCTCTTATGCTCTAGTAGAATAGCCCGCCCTGTAGTAGAATAGCCCCTGTGCCGTACCCGCCCCCTTAACGATGAAAGTTGGATGACTCAACAACTTTCTGAAATATATATATTGAGTCGCTTTGTATAACTGATAGATTATACAGCTGGTGTCAAACCAGTTATTGCAATGGAACCAATGCCTATCTTCTCCACTTGGAGAAATTAAAAAAATAAGGGTAACCTCCCTCAATGCTTTTAAAACATTATTCTTGTTCTTCGGAACGCCATGATATGACGCTTTTCATAACCGAAATGAAGAGCCGACCTATGGTGTTCCAATAAGGACAAAATATGTTTTTAAAAGTATTGGTCTAATAATGATATTTGGGGGTTTTAATTGTAATGTGGCAAGTGCCAATTATTACCTCCTTATTTCAAAAAAAGACTTTTTTTTTTATAATATGTAATTATAATCTGTGGTTATAATCTATATTTTTTATATTTTATAAGGCAACTTTAAGACAAATTTAAGGTAAATTTAAAGTAAATTTAAGGTAAATTTAAGGGTATAATATTTGATAGTTTTTATTATATAAAAAACAATCTCTTACAGTAACTGTTAAAATGGCTGATCAAAACAACCAAAACGGCGAAAACAACCAAAACGGCGAAAACAACAAAAACAACCAAAACGACGAAAACGGCGAAAACGGCGAAACCGTCAAAATTAGCTTACTTGACATAGTAATTGCGCTTGATATAAAATATAATAAAAGTACCCGCGCTGTAAGGGTCGGCAGCGCATTATCATACACTACATTTATGGAGCTACTTGAACGCATGGGTCTGATGTACTTAATAGATGAAACGGCGGACTTAATCGCGCTTCTTTTAGACAAAAATGTTACTTCTCAGGATATCGTGGATTCTATCTGCAATGCATCGCCTCAGCTATCGGATGAGATTAGGAGCAATCCACATACATTTAATGTGTTTCGGTTGCTCATCTTAATGGCAAATGCCTACGATGCTCTACTAGAGTACGGAATCATTGGCGTGAAAACGAAGTTGATTATATCAGCGAATGGGATTCCCACAAGAAATCGTATTAATAGCATCAGCGTTGTTACAAGCATTGCTATACCATCTAGCGGCACTCCAGCAGTATTAGTCCTGGAAACCATGCAATATAATAATATGGGGTATTCACATCTTATTGTATGCAAACGGGTCAATGAATTGACCTCATATGATATAATGGGTGCCATATATTATGGCTTATGGTTGAAGGGTGACCTCACTATAATTCGTGATGAGGGCTGGCTCCGTAGAAGTGATGAAGTCTTTGGCTCCGAGGATGACATCGCTGCCACTATTGTTGACACCTCTGTTGTCATTGCTGCCGCAACTACTGGCTCCGAGGATGAAATCGCTGCCGCTACTGTTGACACTACTGTTGACACCTCTGTTGTCATTGCTGCCACTACTGCTGGATCCGAGGATGCCACAAACTGCTGCCGCACCTGCTAATGGTGCCACGGCTGCAAATTTCTACTAATGATTGTAAAATCATAATTTATTTTTTTTTTAAAAAATTGTATATTTATTTTGGAGATTTAAAATGCCAATTTTTGGTATATAATAAAGTATTTTATAATGCAAATTTAAGGCAAATTTAAGGCAAATTTAAGGTAAATTTAAGGTAAATTTAAGGGTATAATATTTGATAGTTTTTATTATATAAAAAACACGTCATTATCTCAGCATATTAAAAATGCAACACAACCCACAAACGCATGAAGACGATGTCAATCCAGATTCCGCGATGATTCAGTTAGAATCGATTTTTTCGGATAAAGGACTGCCATCAATAAGAATATCTGCAATTAACATTGAGGATGTTTTTAAGACTAAGCATTTAGCATATAGTGGTGGAGGTACTCTTCTAACTGGGCTAATTGTTTATCTTAATGATCATGTTCAGATTATCATTTGGTGGAATCAGAAATTACATGCATTTTCAGTGTATCAGTGTACGAGCATTGAGAGTCAAGCAATTGAAGATATTGATGGTAATGATACGTTTAAAACAGTAGATATCTTGCTTAGGTGTATTGTGGCTACATTTAAAGGCTTTGCGGTATTCTCGTTATCTCCATATGAGGTACAAGAACTTCTATTATGTGATAAGAAATACGAAAATACGCTATCTTATGATGAGATTAACGGCCTTAGTACAGCATGATAGTATCAACCCCAATTAGAGATGCCTCATCTATTTAAAAAATATTATTCTTTTTTTTTTGAATATATATTTGAATATAATTAATTAAGTATTAAAAATGAGTATTTTATGTGCGGGGTCTTCTTTTGAGCATATATTTGAATCCATTTTGCCCTTATTTGATTGGTGTTCTGTAGATTCATTAATACAAACATCAAAACAATTAGTAAATATTATTATTAGCCGATTATTAGTGCAATATATTAAACATACTATTAGCCGTAGCCATCTATTGATTTTAAAGGGAATTGTTGCCAATATGCCAAGTTTATTAAATATTTCATATTGTTATAATTTTGTTGGTCTTATTGGCATTGGAGCTAAAAATCCAAATGGCAGTGAATCAACCATAAATTTTAAATTTATATATAAGGCATTACATATAGATCTATTTAATAATAATAGTTTAGGCCTAATGAAATTGCCTTTTAGTACATTTAAGCAAATGTATTTTAACATTACTAGCCAATATTATGATGATAATGGAAATGGTGGGAATTCTATTCCTACTACTTGTAATATTAAACCATGGTCAACTCATCTTAATTTATTTATGAATAATCGCACTCACTTTATACAATTACTCAATAGCATAAATATTGATCACTATAATATACATTGGTTTTCATTATTATTGTCTCAAATAACTAATTATAATTTCATATTGTTATCAACTATTAATTTGACAGACTTAAATGAATTTAATAGGCTAAAATTAATACTATCAGAGCCAATATATGCCCAATGTACTCATATGCTTTCAGCTGATTCAATCTCTATATTAGCTAATAAAATTAAAATGCATACTAATTTATTTTATAGCATTATGTATAAAAATGCCTTCTATAAGCAGAATAATGACTCTAAAAAACTGGTTCAATGGTATTCTCAATATATTATACAAGCCGCTTTATTATTAAAAATTTTCATTTCAAAATTTCAAGATGAAAATGATGCATATATATATATATCTGAGCATTTTTTAGAAGATGAGGCCCCCCCTTTAGAAGATGAGGCCCCCCCTTTAGAAATGTCAAAAAAGAATAATCTTTTATATATCTCTCTATTATTACTTAATATTACAAATAGTGAGTTTAAATATAATGTTGTTAAATCAGCTGCTTATTTTTCCGGGTATAATCCAGATACATACAATTATAATCGAAGTGAGAAGAATATTGAATATTATCTTAAAAAGCATCTTATGATTGATGACTTATATAGTTCAGTATCTACAATAATTATTGCATTAATTCAAAGCCTTATTATAAATGAATTTGAGCATGATAAAGAAAATATGAGTATAATATTACGAAATAAAGAAATTCAAAATAGTTTTTATGACTATAGTATATTTCATATTTATTATGGAACCGTATTTAATGAGCTATTGCCAATTAATTATAAAATTCGAACATCTCATAATAAGTGCTATAATGGATTTACTAAACTTATTTCCAGAAGAACTAATGTCACTATAGGGACCGATATCGCCACTATATTAGGGGCTGCTATATTAGGGGCCGATACCGCCGCCATATTAGGAACTAATAAACTGCATGATTTAGATTTAATTTCTTCTTATTTATTATTTGTCTGGAAATCAATTAGAAATACTAAAACAGTTAAAATTAAATATGCAAGTTCTATATTTGACTGGTTTCTACAAAATTGTAAATTTAATTTATTTATGGCAGGAAACATGTTTGCTGACTATAATGATATCATTACTTGTAGTTTAGATAAGCCAATGAAAACTAATTATAATCTGATATATTCAATTATTAATAATAATTATAATAATAACATTGTTGAAAATTTCAAATTAATAATGCCATTTCTAAAAAAATATATTGTTTTTGATGATCACCATATATCATTATTATTAGATCGCATTATTACACTACATAATAATAATAAGCAAAGTCAAATAGATTTTATCAAAATATTTAAATCGGATTTAACTGAAATTGCGGGTGCATTTTCAAAAAGTAAAAAAAAGATATTATCACAATATATTCTATAATGCATAATTTTATTTTTTTATAAAAAAAATATTTGGCAAATGCCTTTGGCTAATGATTTTAGCCGATTAATCATGGTCATTACTAATTGGCCGCCACTAATTGGCCGTCACTAATTGGCCCTACTATATCTTTGGAAAACTTCTCTTAATAATCGTTAGTATCGCTACCAAACATTCCAGATAGCGCACCAGTATCACATGCACTCTCAAATGCAAATCCATCTTTCTGTGATCCAAGTGTAGAAGTTTGGGCATCAAGCTGTTGCTGAATGTGCTTTTTATGGGCTAAATCATGGTGCGTATTCAGCCACGCTTGAATATGCTCGCCCTCAACTGGGCGTCCTTTATATGGAATAACGAAACCTTCATCGGTGTCAGCATCGGTGGCAGCATCGGTGGCAGCATCGGTGGCAGCATCGGTGGCAGCATCGGTGGCAGCATCGGTGGCAGCATCATCTGCATCGTCATCTTCTTTTAGGTCATCGCCATCAACATGAACCATGGTATGACCATATACGTAAAAGATATCCATATCTTTGCTCTCATGGTGATGAACCCCTAAGCCCTGTTTAATAAACTTTAGAATCCCCTTAAACACTCGGCTGCGTGTATCACTTTCTTCTTCTACCCATTCATACATGGACTCAAGTTCGGCGTGTGCATATGTTCTGCCACATGGTAGAGGACACTTATCTTCAAATGTGCGATTGTCATAGTATTTAGACCTTGATTTTCCAGAGAAAACGCCTCGCATGCCGAATTTAGGGTCTCCAGGGTAGATTTTAATGCCTATGATAAAATTAACGATGGTCGTGTGGCCGCTATTTCTGAATGTCGCTTTATTCATAGTATAACGAACGCCGATCTCATCTCCTGCAATTACAGCCATGCTAGATTCATATTGATTGAATGCACACTCAAATTTTCCACCCATCATAATTGTTTCAAGGTTGAGGCATTCGTCTGAACGATTTTGGCCAGTCCCTCCAAAGAGGAGAACACTACTTTCAGGCTCTCCAAGAAGAGCACTAAGTTTGTCTAATACGATTGCGTACGCTCCAAACATGGTTGCCATTGTGATAATAATATGAGGCCTGGTTGTTTTTGTTATATAAAAATACCATTCAAATATGCTATTACACAAAAATATCATATTTATACAAAAAAATATAGTATTTACACGTTTTGTGCTTTTTTATTATTTATATACCATATTTATATCATATTTATATAACTAAATGCCCAATTTGTTGCGCATGCCTAATTGGGATACCTCTCCGGTATAGAAATGTATTGGATGCCCATTGCTCTCCTTTGAACTATATATGACTTAATGCCTAATTATTTGAAAATAACTAATTATTACGTCGGTTCGTTTACACAAACACTGTTGTTGTATATAATCACAATAATAGTTACCCAATGATATAAGGACGAGTAAGAGACTTGGCAGCCAAGTGCCAAGAAAATTTTGAAAAAATGTATATTTGTATATTTTTTTATACATTTGACGCATTTGACGCATTTGCCGCATTTGCCGCATTTGCCGCATTTGCCGCATTTGCCGCATTTGCCGCATTTGCCGCATTTTAATCTAATTCATCAAGGGCGTTAGTCGCAACCGCTTTAAGTCTCTGTAGAATAGATTCTCGGGAGGACAAATTATCGCCAGTTAGAGTTATATACGCAGCAATAGCCTGTTCTTCTTCATATTCCGCATATGCATTTTTTATCGTCATAGCATCACAATCTCGAATTATTCCCTCACAGTCAAGATACTCGGGAATACCTACAATACCATATAATTCCATACGTTTAAATATAATTGCTATAAAACATTGAACAATCAATTCTTCTTTCTCAGTATTATCGGCCCCTATCTTTTCTTCGCTAAGAATAATTGTGGTATTATTACCACGGGGGTATGTCTGTAGTATAAGAGCATCATGCTTTACTCTTATTGCTACATGTGTATTGCCAAATGAAATTGAATATGATTGGTAAATAGGCACTATTGGGTCCTTAATAAAATTAGCTAATATGCTAATAATGGCATCAACTATATTACGGCCAGCCTCATACCCACTTATTGATACTTTAACACAAATGCTATATGGGGGAGTTGCCATCGTTTTTTTTTATGTAGTATTTTATTTATATCAAATATATGAGGCTTATTTATATGCCAAATATCAAATATATGAGGAATAATACCAAATCATAGCCGTTGTAATAATGGCACAAATGCCATAGCATAGTATTTTTATATTTTGATAAAATATACCATTTGATTGCTCGGCATTTTCTAATAAACTCTCAGTTAGAGACATTATTTGTATATATATTGATATTAGCGCAACCCCTAATATAGTATACAAAAATGAATACATTTTTTTTATTTTGGGCATTTATTATCAAATATAATTCTTTTTTCAAATATTTTTTCAAATATTTTTTCAAATATTTTTTCAAATATTTTTTAGAGATATATTTAATTAAAAAAATATATTCATGTGAATTATTCTTTAATCCACCATTTCAAGAGTATTATCTTGTGAATTTTTTTCAATCTGGTCAAGAATTTCTGCCATTTCTTTAGAAAAGAGATCTAGCTGTAGGCAATCACTGCATAACATAGAAAAAGCATCTCTTATGAACTCACGGTTTTCGTAATCTTGGTTAAATTTCTCAAGTTCATCAAATTCTTCAAATTGTACCTTAATCGACTTTGACGTATCTAGCATCAAATTAATTATATCTGGATGAGCTAGTCCGTCTTGAAACAATCCAAATCGGTTTATCTCATGATAAATTATTGCCAAGAAAAATCGATAAACTAATATAAGCCCCTCGGCTCCATTAACATCAGAGCCTAAATGCGGTTCTTCAATGCAATATGAATCTTCTCCCCAATTAGCAGGGAGAAGATCTAATTTGAGTTGAAAACCTTCCTCAACCTCATGCAGTGTGAGAGCGCATCGCCAACCTTTTCTTTCATTTATTGTAAGGGTTACGCTGGTTTCCTCTAATTGCAGAATATTTGGGTCTTTTCCCCGAACATTGATAATTTTGCTCAAGTTAGCTCCAATATCTAATAATATCTGTTTGGCCTCATTATCAGATTTAAACGCCGCTCTGTATTGTTTAATATGATGAGCCATATTTTACATATTATCTTATAATAATCAAATATTAAAGACTTAAAAAATAGGAGTTTTTCCAATTTGTTTTCAATAATATAGTATTTTAAATACCTTATCTATCAAATATAATTCTTAAAATTATTTTTTCAAATATTTTTTAGAGATATTTTTAATTTTGATTTTTTAACTTGGTTTACCTTTATGATTTACTTTTTTGACACTTAAATATATGCTAGACTTTAATATTACATAAATATATTAATATATATAAAAAATAGGTGTCTAATTGGTTATACTTTTTTGATAAATTTGCTCAATATTGTTATACTTTTTGAGCAATGTATATAATTGACCAATTATAATAAAATGTGATCTAATATTATTTTTTTTTAAAATTTTATAAATTTTAATCTTAAAATATTTTAAGATTGGTTTACTTTTTTGAGTGATTTTTTGAGCATTAAATTCATTAAAAAATTTATATATTATACATATAGTACAGTATATAAATAATATAACTCAATATTGCTTTACTTTTTTGAGAAAATAACTCAATATTGCTGTACTTTTTTGAGAATATGGTATATACTTGTACTATTTGCAATAAAACATTTACTACGAATGGTGGTCTAAAAAGGCATATGGCAAAAAAAACGCCATGTGTAATTATTAATCCTATTAATACAACATTTAAATGTGAATCATGTAATCATAGTTTTACCACAAACCATAATTTGAGACGTCATATAATAAATATATGTCCAATTATCAAAAATAAAAAAACAGAAGTTCAAATAATGCAGGGTGAAATAATAGAATTAAAAAATATAGTAAATGAATTGAAAAAAAATTCAGTACAAATTTCTCCTATTAATAATAATGTTGCAATTAATAGTAATAATACAACAAATAATACAACAAATAATACTCAAAATATAACAATTAATATAACCCCATTTAATAATTCTAAATTAGAAGAGAAGTGTATCATAAATACATTTTTGGACAATTCAACCGCAGCCTCGGAATATAATAAATTAGAGTATATGGAGAAGGTCAATCTTGAAAATTTACATGTAAAAAATTTAATTAAGACATTATTCCTAGAATCAATTGAGAATTCATTTTCTGATGATATAAGTAATGTAAATGTATATTTATCAGAGACTAGAGAAGACACGGCTAAAGTATACCAAGGTGGTCATAAATGGTTGCCAAAATCTACAATGAGTGTATTAAGAAAAGAATTTGATATTTTTATTGAAAAATGCAAAGAAATTAGTGGAAAGATCAATTACCCAGAAGGCACGCCAATTGGTTACAAAAACAGTATAAACTCATCCGTTAGTATGTTAAGTTTAATGGGCAATAATAAAATCATTAAAGATGCAAAACCAGAATTTAATATCATATTAGAGGCAAATAGAGATCGATTAAAAAATGAACATGTAATTTAATTTTATCACTTTATTTTTTTGCAAAAAAAGAACTGTTTATATTGTTTTCTGAAAGACATATTCATTAGTATTTAAATAGCTATCAAAATTAAAGTACACTCAATAAATTTAATACTGCATCTCAATAAATTTAATGCTACATCTTTGATATTCAATATAAATTGGTTTAGTATAATCAATATACCAGTCATCCACTGCTTGATTTTCTTTATTATATAAGACAATCCTATAAAAGTGATTTTTTGAGGGATCATCTTCTAATTCATCAGAATCCAATTCTGTAATCTCCCAATAAGCAGTGGCATCGTCATCAAGTTCATCATTCCAAATTCGGGGTCTAATATTGCCTTCTTTAGTATTTACTGTATACTCACCATTAACCGACTCGTGTTTAACAGGATATTGCACCCCTGTTGTATCCATGTGGACATATTTACCATCATCTGTGATAAATATCACATACATATATGCAATATTATTATCTAAAGAATCATCCCTCCCAGTATAATGTGCATTTTCTGAAACTATGCGACCTGGTTTGACTTTTAATGACTTCATCTTCATTGCCCTATCCACATACGGTAGTTCTGTGGACATATCTTGATTTTACTGACGTATTAGCTCTATCTGATTTCAATTTGTCTATCGTATTTTTTTGTATCAAATATGCCATAGCATTAAATCCATATAAAATAAATATATAGCATTTTTGCAAAAAAAGAACTGTTTATATTGTTTTCTGAAACTAGGAGATAAATTTAGAACTATTAACCCTTTAAGTATTACTTGGTAATTGTTGCTTTTGGCATAGCACCCATAAACTTCTCCTCTGATGCAATCACCAGACAATGATAGCCTCCAAGAAATTCCCCCAAAGTAGTATTAGGCGCCAATTCACAAATGTGTGTCAATTTCCTAGATACGACTAAGACATCAGCGGGTTTTCCTTTTTGAATTTTCCGGATTTTTAGCTTAAGGGCATCTTCATCAGTCTCTGGGTATTGATCAAAATAGAATCGATTTGTCTCAGATATTTTATGTGCACTCAATATATCTGTTATATTGGCGGGTGCAATAGTATTCCTTTTGCCAACTATGAGATCTTTTAATTTCATATCTGATGAAAACGCACCCATAGGTTTAACCTCAGTTTTTGACACAAACCCCTTACTTGTGCGCACCAATTTGGTGCTAAATGTGTAAACGTGAACACTTCTTTCCCCTGACATCTCTTCTGATATTTCTTCTAACTTTCTAACTTTCTTGCTTTAATTTATCTATCATATTTTTTTGCATCAAATACGCCATAGCATTAAACCCCCTATAAAATGAATATATTGCGGTGTTTTTGCACAAATTAACCCCAAAAAAAAATAACTTTAATTGTATTAATTCAATATTTGCAATATAATTCTAATACACAATATCAACAACTTCATTATTTTTTAATTTGATTTGCATTGTGATATAATCTCATATATTAAAAATACATTTGAATATATGAATAAATTACTTATATAGTTATAAATACAATGTCATTTGCATGTGAGAGATGTGGTCAAAATTTTAAGTCTAAATCTGGTCGTACTAATCATATGAATAAAAAAGTACCATGCATTGCACCCCCTGAAGAAATTGGTGGCGGTGGTGGTGCTGTTATCGTTCCAGATACAAAGGCAAAAAAAACCACGCCAATTGCAAAAAAAGAAAGTATCCCAATTGCAAAAAAAGTCACACCTAAAAAACAAATTACGCCAAAATCAGTAAATAATTATCAATATTTAAGATTGCCAATAAATGAAACTATTATTGAAATTGATGGTGCAAATAATGCACTTAAGAGAAAATATAAAAAAGAAATATTAGAAAAGATTGATAGGGCGCATAATATATTATATAATGAAGAAAATATTGAAGGTAGTGAGGCTTTAAGTGATATTATGAATTTTTTATTTATTAAATTAATTCAACCTATTTTGTCTTCTACAGAAGAACCAAATAAAATAGATTTATTAAATAAAGAATATTATAGAGGAAAAATTGATGATACTATTATTGTCGATACAAAAAATAATTTTACCGCATTAGATAGAACTTTAAAATGCATTACTGATTTAGATTTTTTACTTTTGCAAGGTGCAGAAAATATTAGAAATTCTGAAGAATATGATATTATTAGACAAATGGGGGAAATTTTAACAACTCATATAGTTACTAGAAATATATTTTCAGAAATTAATTTTATTAAGGCAAATAATTCTACAACAATTATACGCTTATTAAAAGAAATATTTATTACATTAAATGTTGAACAATTTGAATTGCACGAAGATGCCATTGGTGAAATTTATGAGCATATTATTAATAAATATGTTAAAAAAGGTTCTAAATTAGGGCAATATTTTACACCAAGAAAGGTTATGCATTTAATTTGTAATTATAAAAGACCTACAATGGACAGAATTATTAATGAAATAGAAGAAAATATTAAATTTTATGATTCTTGTATGGGCACAGCAGGTTGGTTAATTACTGGATTCAATATGTTAAAGGAACAATATGGAGAAAGAATGTTATTATCTGGAGGAGATGTAAAACCATCTACTTTTCAATATGGATTAATGAATTTAATATTAACTCTTAAAAAATTTCCACATAATGTTCAATGCAATAGCAGTTTAACTCATGTGGATAATGAAAAATATCATTTTATATTAACAAATCCTCCTTTTCAAACAGAAAAGAAATTTGATCAAGTTGCTGAAAATTTTAAAGCTGATATGTTTACTACTCGTGATAATGGCATTTCTCTTAATGATATATACTTTTTAAAAAGTAATACTCCACCTATTCAATTTTTAGAATTAAATTTATATAAATTAGAAGAAAATGGAATGTGTATTATTATTTTGCCATATGGAGAAATGTTCTTTGGATCAACTCAATCAAAAATGCGTCTTTATTTTATGAATACCGCCAATGTTACAGATATTATATTATTTGAAAGTGGTACTTTTACACATACGGGAATTAAAACCTGTGCACTTATTATTGAAAAAGGCACAATAACTCAAGAAATTAATTTTCTTAGTGCGAATAAAGCATGCGATAAATTGACAAAAATTACCACCGTTACAATAGGTGATATTAAAAAAGAAGTAAATAATTCATGGTATGCACAAGACTATTTACAAGATGGATATATTGAAGAATTATCTACAGTAATGACTAATTTTGAATGGGTTGAATTTGGCTCCATATTTGATTTAGAAAAAGGAACTTTGCAAAGTGGTAAAGCGGTTGAAGATGAAAATGGTGAGGGTGTATTTATAACTAAAGATAATAAAAATAGATATAAAAAAATAAATAAAGATTTATGTACAAATAGTGGTGAAAATATTTTTATATCTAACATGATAGCAACATGTGTATCATCTTTTATTAGAATAAAATATCATAATGGGTATTCATCACATAGTGATTTAATATTTAAACTAACAATTAAATCAGATTTTTTAGATAAAATAAATGTAAAATTTATATATTATTTTCTAAAAACTATTGAAAAATATATTGAAAATACATATTTTAGGGGAGCTTTACAAGAATCTCTTGATCAAAAAAATTTTAACCGTATGAAAATACCTATTCCAAGTTTAGCCGATCAGGAAAAAATTATTAATAATATTATTGAATTAGAAGAAGGAAAAAAGGATATTATTAAAGGGCTTGAGTCTAATTATAGAATGCGAATGCAATATATGGAAGTAATGATAAAAAATGCATCTAATAAAAGAATTAACAGGCGAGTTAAATTAGGTGAAATAATTGAATTTCTTCCATCTGGAAAAAGAAAATCTTCCGAGGGTGATGAGGTCGGTAAATATCCATTATATTATTGTAGTATAAATAATATATTATATATGGATGAATTTGATTTTGAGGGAGATGCGATAACTATGAATATTACAAATGGAAGTGGTAAATGTAATCTATTTCATGCAAGGGGAAGATACTCTGTTGCAGAAAGTACATTGCATTTTAAGTCAAAAGATGAAACTGTAATAACTACAAATATATTATATAATTATTTAAAATTAATAAAATCATCAATTTCTAAAGTATATAGAGGCACTCAGCAAATGTCTATTAATAAAGAAGATTTTAGTAATAAAATTGATGTATTAATACCACCAATAGAATATCAAATGCAAATGGAGGAAATGCTAACAAATGCAGATGCATTAGATGATGGGTTAAATACAATATTAACCAATTTTAATGAAGGAATTAAAACCGCATTCATGAATTCTATGGATGATTATGGCAATCCAAATGGATTTAATTTAGATAAAATATTAGATGATGCATAAATTCTATTGCCATTTATAAAAAGCATGTATAAATACCATTATTTGAAATATTATTTGAAATATTCTAGGCAATAGAACTTGGATAATATAATTTATAATTATTTGGAATTTTTATTTCATTAATTGAATTTAAATATGTGATAATATCGCTTATAATCATCTTTGCAAATTTTGCAAAATTTTCTTTTTTTGCCATTTCAATTGCGGCCTCGGCTTCTTCTTTACTTGAATAATATTGTGCAGAATCCGGATGAATTTCTTGAAAACAAAATTTAGGGTATTTACTTTTAATATCACATAAATTTGGCATCCAATGAGCGCATTCCTTTAATTCATTATATGATGGCTCATCATATACATTATTTAATATTAAAAACTCTTTAAATTTAGCAAATTTATTATATCCAGTTGTGCAATATGCATCTAAAATTTCAGTAGGAATTTCATCTCCATTATATTGTTGGCCTTCCATTAATTCTCCTTTTGGTTTTTTTGCCGCAATCGTAACATGCCCATCTTTATAAATAATTTCTTGCCCGCATTCGCCAATAATATAATCTAAATATTTTTTTAAGTGCTCATTTCCAATGGGGTCTAGATGTTGACTGCCGCCACTACCGCCACGATTGCCGCTGCTTTTTCGGCCGCTGCCATCACGAGGCAAACTATCTTCAATTATTTTTTGACCTTTAGTAAATTCATCTCTATATACAGGTAATAATATATGAAGCACTTTATTTGGGTATAATATTTTATCCCATCTTAAACCGCGCCCAATAATTTGCCGAAGGTCTATTTCTGATTGCCTGGGGTCGCCCAGGCATACTAAATCAACAAGCCAATGACTATAGCCATAACTTATCATGCCAACGCATATAATAATACATGGAGATATATCATTTCCAAATTTATCTAATTCGGACTCATTTTTATCTCTCGATGGGGCGCCTTCAAAATCAGTTGAGATATAAATATATACAATAAGCACACTAGTTTTATCAGATTTCATGAGTTTATATAAATGCTCGGCACTTTTACATGTATTAACATATATAATTCCTTTTTTCTTATTGTATTTAATCATATTATCTTTTATTAAACTAGGTAAATTATGATAATCTTTTTTAACATCGCTCACTTTTTTTACAATTGTTTCAATATTGCATAAAATTTCTAATTGTATAAGTTCATATATTTTGACTTCTTCAATAATTTCTCCATATAATGCTGGGCAAGTTGTAATAGGGGTTGTAGGCGTTGCGGTGCCAAATAATTTATATTGGGCGATATTGCTATTCAATAATATATTGCAATTTACTGAATTGCATTCTATAGAATTACATTTTATAGAACATGTATGAGGAAGGATTCCCCAATTTGTCATAAAATGTGCCTCATCAAAAATAATTAAATCAAATACTAAATTCAACTCATTACATAACTCAAGTAATAAATGGCCGCTTTGATAACAACTCGTTATGATAAATTTTTTCGATGATATACCCAATAATAGTTCGCTTTTTTTTTGCTCGCCGCTACTGTAATCACTAAAATGTGTAATACTATATTCATTCATATTTAAATGTATTGAATATTCTGCTTTAACAATTTGATGATTTAATGATATTCTAGGAGTTAAGAATAATATTTTATTAAATTGATAATATTTTATAATTTTATAGAAAATGTGAGTCTTTCCAAATCCGGTTGGTGCTTTTATAAAACATTTGTTATCTTGTTCTAATTTTGGTATAATTTTAGATATATATTTATCTTGCAATTCATCTCTTTTTAATTCTTCAATTGATTTTTTGTTGAGCTGTAAATTACTAAAAAATTTTTTTAAAAATATTTTTATAATTATAAGTTCTAATTTATGAAATAGATCTAAATTTAATTTTAATTGCTGAAATCTATATTCTCTAGTTAGTTCACTAATTGCAACCTCATCTAATGGAATATATTTAATATGTTGGCTATCTAAATATGGCCTAATTAAGTTTAAAATATCACGATTAAAAAATTCTCTTTGTAGTCGCAAACTTATAAATTGTTTATGTAATAATTTTTCTACATAGTCATCATAATGACTTTGCATTTTTAAAACAAGAACAAAATGTCCTCTTATAAATTCTCCAGTTATATATGTGCTATTTCTTTCTGGGATGTTTTTTGTTCTACCTAATTTATATGCATTATAATTATCATATGATTCATGGTTCCTGAGATATATATATCCATAATTCTCATTAAAATATTTTTGTAGACCATATAAGGTTTCCATTATATATAGTGATTTAACCAATATTTTCAAATATTATTTTTTAAAGATATTTAATAAAAAAAATAAAATTTAATCTTGAATACTGCTAATAAATAAAAATCTAATCTAGCGGCTTTAAATACTGCATACAACAGTCATTGTAACAAATCGCTGTGGTACTTTTGTACCAGATAAAACATCCATACAATAATCCCCCAATTCCTTGACGTCTAATTGTCTAGACCCTTCACAATATGTGACCTTTACATCTTGTGGATTGAATGGGTTTAGGATATTTTTCATATCAACTTCATCTGGTAAAAATAGAAGTGTTTGTCGTATTGAGGATTGACTCAAAATCCCAGTTCGATAAAATGCTTTAATGGCACCAGGGAAATAGTCATCCATATTTGCTACGGACTTTTGCATGCTGGCAACTTTTTCATTAGTTCTTTCATAGTTATTAATGCTGGCAGTCAATTCAATTGCATTCTTAGGACTGATTTTACATTGCTTGGCAAATGACCCAATCATCTCGAGATTCAATCGACAATCCGCAGTAGTCATTGAATAAAATCCATTTGAAGTACATTCATCCGATGAAGTATAAGACTTTAAAACATATGTGGTTATATAACCACTACACTCTGGGGGAAGGAAACTACGTCTAATCAAATCAGCTATCTGTTTTCGTATGGTATATGTTTGTTTGAACAAAGTATGCTCCTGAATTGTGTGGTCTACCACTATATACACAGCAATGCTTTTTTTCTTCATGATGCGCTTTAACTCCGTAATAAATGAAAGCACCTCTATTGCAAATTCTGGCTTCGCGTGGTGAAATACATTTCTACAAATCACCATGCTAATGCAATCGCGCTGCAATGCCCCCTTGAGCATTTGTTGTCCATTTAAAGACGATAAGTCCCAGCTATCTTGTTTGCCAAGGAATATGCGCATGCGAGTATTTTGACTGGTGGGAAAATATGATCGCACTCGTGTCAAAAAATACTTACTATTTGAAATATTGGTGCGGTCAATATCGATCGCGGTATACGACTGCGCACCAAAACACAGCATAAAAAATCCGAGCAGGCCAAATGCCCCAGACCCAATATCCAATACATCCGGATTTTGAGCAATAAGAGCCTTTAATTCTCTAGCTTCTTTTGCTGTTGGGGCAAACTCAAAGCCATATTGGCACCATTCCAATGTTTTTGGGTCAAAACTATCCGCTGTTGGGTACTTTTTGTCCTTAAAGTACTCTATGGCATCGCAGATTAAAACATCATGGTCGCCATCTTTGGAAAATTTTTCCAAAATTGCCAAAAAGGCATTATCATTTGTTGGTGCAATCTTTGAACCAAATAGCCCCATTTTTGTATAAATAATTTATACATTCAAATATGACTTAATTATTGTTCTTTTTTGATTCAGATAAAAAAATAAAATTTATGGATATTTATACTTTAGTTGCATCTAAAATATCATTATTAAGTATATCAATACTGAGTATATCAATGTTGGGTATATCAATATTGGCTATATTAGAGGCAACAATATTGGTATCATATGTTTCATTATTATAATCACTAACCATTTTGATAAAATCATTAACTATATTTTTTTCATCGCCTTCAAAATACTCTTTGCCTGCAATGAGGGTATATTTATGATTAAATGCATTTTTGATATTTGTCTCTAATATAGATGGATTTATACATTCTGCAATATATAAATATCTTGAATTTTTTTTATATGCGTATATACGAGATAGGCCACTTTTAGTAGAGCATCCAATTTTATATCTATTTGTTTTCAATAATTCTTCAGGCTGAATTAAATATACAATTCCTGTAGTAATATCTGTATTTTCTATAATTTTTGGGACATATATAATTTCAGTCTTTTGTGCATTTAATGCTAATTTTAATTCATTTACAGTATTTGTTAAATTGTCTATTTGGGTCTGCATTGTAGCATTTTCAATATCTTTTTTTTCTTTATTTTTAATAATTTGACAAGTATTTTTAATATGATGTGTTAAACTTTGATTTGTTGTAAAACTATGATTGCATTCATTACAATTAAACCTGCTTGTCTTAGATTGATTTGGTAAAATACATGGTATTTTTCTATTCATATGCTTTTTTAAAGAACCTTTACAATCAAATAAACGCCAGCATTTTTCACACGTATTCATGTTGGTAATATTATTTGATTGCATTAAGATTTTTATTAGAATTTTTCTTAACTATATTATATATTGTATTATATTTTTAATATATGATAAATATGTTAAAATGCTATAAAGCAAAAAATATTAAATTAATTATCTTAAAAAATTTGAAACTCATTAGGCCATATAATATTTTATTTTTTCTATAATTTTTTTTTTCAAATCTCAAATTTTTATTTTTAGAATTTTTACATATATATTTTAATTAAACTTTTTATTTACTACTATATTTATACATATTGTGATTATGTTAATATATTGAATATACGCATTAATATACATATAATAAATAAATAAAAAGTTTAAATTGTTGTAATAAAAAGTATAATATTCTATTAAATATGGTTAAATTTATCTGTAATCAATGTAAAAAGGAATTTACGACTAATTATGGATTAAAAAAACATATAAATAAAAAAACTCCATGTATTATAATAAATCCATCTAAATCCAGTAGATTTACTTGTACTTCGTGTAATCATAATTTTAGTTCAAATCAGATGCTACGCATCCATATTGAAAATACATGTCAAATCATAAAGAATAAAAAAAATGAAGAGGATGCAACTGCAAGAGTATATACAGAAATTGCAGAATTAAAAGAGACTGTAAATGAATTAAAGGCTAAATTAGAAACCCAATTAATACAGAAAGCAGTTTCGAAACAAACCACAATTAATGGAAATCAAAATAATACAATTATTAATAATTACCATGTCAATAATATTATGATTCCATATGGTCAAGATAGGGTTAAAGAATGCACTATATTAAATTCATTTCTAAAAGAAAATACTGCAGCGCAACAATATTCTAAATTAGCCCAAAATGAAAGATATGATAATAAAAATGAAAAAAGCAATGAATTATTATCTTCAGTGTTAATTGAAATTACGGAAAATCGATATTTAGATCCTGAAAATCGAAATATATATTTATGTAAAAAAGACAAAGTAATGACTTATGAGCCAAATGAAACATGGAGAATGAAGCCATTAGAAATTGCCCTTAGAGAGATTATCAATGATATTGTAAAAACCTGTAAAGAAATGAAGCGGAGGGTTAATTATCCTGAATGGGTGCCAATTGGATATCGGGTCTCAATAGATGAATCAATATCGTCTATTCCGATGATGTACGAAAATAATAGCCTACATATACTTAAAATTGCAAAATTGGGATTGAGTACCATATTAGAATCAAATAAAGCAGAAAATGATAAATTATCTGAGCTATAATTTTCAACGAGATTCTTCTATGCAAGTATTACAATAGCCTCCGCCCCAACAGCTCATCAAAAGTTCATCCTTTTTAAATTCACCCTTACAAGATCTACACGTCATCATCGTGGTACATTCTCCGCGAGTTATTGATCGTGGTTTGCCACAAGTATCACAAATATCTGTGTCATCACTGTTGAAATCCATATAAAGACATCTAGTATAATTGTGGTCTGAATCGCAGTTTAAATCAGCGTTTAAATCGCGGTCTGAATCTCGGTCTGAATCGCTGTCTGAATCGCAGTCTGAATCGCGGTCTGAATCGCGGTCTGAATCTCGGTCTGAATCAGCGTTTAAATCCATGTTGCTATATGATACGCCGAAAAAAGCTCCCATGATATTAGGCTGATTGTTTTATTATTATTTTTTTATCTATCAAATATATAAGATGATTATATTTGATAGTTTTATAAATAGAGGTAAAAAATGAGCAACCCTCGCAGTAAGCCATTATCTGTGAGGTTTGCAAGTCCATTGGTATTTATTCGAGAATTTGATGCTACAGAATTTATTCAAGAACGTGATACAGAATTTATTCAAGAACGTGATACAGAATTTATTCAAGAACGCGATACAGAATCTATAGAAATAGACCCTATAATAACTAAATTTGGGCCTGGTATAAAAAAAGAATTTTTACAGACAAAAAACCCGTTAATTACACGTGGTGCCCTAACTTTTCTTGTATTGCTTATCGTTACAACAGAACAAGAACCAGACATACTTGAGTTTGTATATACTTTTTTAGGGAGCAATGAGTCGGCGCGAATAGATTATGATATGATGTTTAATACATTTGGTGAAAATGATGAAGACACTTCTATGCAAGATAATGTATTTATGTATCAGATCAGTTCTGTGGCGCTTTCTTTTATAGAAGTTGATGCGGACAAACGTTGCCAATCTGGACTACATCGATATTATGATAATTATTCAGAACATTACCATTATCAAAAATGTAGCGAGGGTGATTATCAGAAACTTTTTGCTGATGATATGTTAATGCCTCCTATTTTTAATTAAATTGTGGTCTTGTATTTTTTTACATCTTTGCACATTTTTTTACATCTTTGCACATTTTTTACATCTTTGCACATTTTTTACATCTTTGCACATTTTTTACATCTTTGCACATTTAAAAAAAAAGTATTATATTTGATATACAGCAGTTAATATATTTTTGACATACTTTTTTTATACTTTGGCAATTTAAATCTCGGAGATTTATACTTCAGAGATTTATACATCAGAGATTTATACATCATCAGCATGCTCTTCACATAGGCCATACTCCCTGCTATCTGAGTCAGATGCTATTTTATTACCACAATAACATTTTGTCTTTGAATGCTCATCTTTACAAGTATCTGAGCAATAATGAAAAATCTGATATTCTTTTGATGAATATTTTAGCATATATTCATCTTCAGATTCATCTTCAGATTCATCTTCAGAGTTGGCTATAGCTTCAGATTCATCTTCAGAGTTGTCTTCAGAATCAACTCTAGCTTCAGCTCTAGACTCGGCTCTAACTTCGGCTCTAACTTCGGCTCTAACTTCGGCTCTAGCTTCAGCTTTAGGCTTGGTTGACATTATATTTCCCATTAATGCAGTTTTTGTATATTATTTTTATATTCAAATATGGCTATGGGTTAAATATAATTTATGTTAAAAAATGTCAACGCAAAAATTTGCAATATCATAAATCAATTTGCAAAGAAAAATAAATATTTTTTTATGAATAAATTTATTTTTTTAATTATATATAATATGGGAAATTCTTCTTTAAGCAAAACACCCCCAAATACAAATAAAAAATTCTTAAATTGGTTATATTATCTCAAAAATGGATATAATAAAGAAGATTATAGTAAAGCTGTTTTAGAAGAAACCGAAACTGAAACTGATACAGACTCAAATACTATTAAACAAATTAAAAAAGATGTTGCTGCTTTAAGTTTAACTGTAAAATCATCAAATTCATTTTTAAGTTTGACTAAAAATACAATTTTTAGTTATGTTATTATACTTGTTTTATTTTTGATTATATTATCACTTAATATAAATATTTTAACAAAAGCGACATGTAAAGTAACTGAGCCAGAATATTTCTCAAATAGAGATAATTGGAGCAATCGTACAAGTTTGCACCCTTTTTATTGAATATATTTTGTATAAAAAAACTATATTTGATAAATAAATAACTTTATAAAATGTTGATAAATTTTGACAGAGTAAATAATGAGCTTGCTAGTGCCCAAGATGAGCTCGCTAGTGCCCAAGATGAGTGCACTCGTTTATCTGAGTCAAATATACTCCTTAGAGTAATTTCTCAGTTTGCATATTCTTTGGTAAGTGTATCCAACACATATTATAAAATAAGTGACATCACGCCACATCAAAAAGATGTGCTATTATCCGTATTTGATGTGATGACTACTGAATCAGATGCGCCTATTAATGATTTTGTAGAAATCTCCCTATGCAAATGGGGGAGTGAGAGCTGGCTATTGACAATGCTATTTATTAGAATTGGGACAAGTGGTATTGCATATCCATACGAGCTTGATAAGATATTTTTTAAATGGAACTTGGATTTACAAAGAAAACAATATGCAATTCTGTGCATTGAATTGCAATCTAATCGCGATATATGCCAACTTGATGAGAGCTGCGAACTTTTAATAATTATCGGCGCAATTTTATTTGCACTCGATAGTGGATGCTTTGACCTAGAAGTTGAATCTGCGGATGATAGATTAATTACGGTCTTACGAAGTAGTCTTTCGCTTGAGCCATCAGACCGGCTTACATCCATCCCACCTGCCGGCATAGCTATACTACTTGGGGTGATTTCTGATGCATCTAAATATAATGGCTTACAAAAGCTTTTAGATGATTGCAAAATGCATAATGCTACAAAATGAATATAATTAAAATATATATTATTTTTTTTAATTTTTTTTAAATATATTTAAAAAATAAAATATAATAACTATAATGTCGGATATTATTCCAGCACAGCAGCAGCTAGATTTTGGTATTCCAGGTGAATCATCTTCTAAAGTATCTGTGCCAGCATCTGTGTCATCATCTGTGCTAGCATCTTCGCCAGCATCTGTGCCAGCATCTGCGCCAGCATCATCATTGAGCAGCTATAAAAAAATGTTATATGATGGCGCGCATTATGCCAGACATGGCTATACTGCAGATGAGTTACAAAAATATAGTACCGTAGACCCAAATGATACGGATACGCAACGAATTAAAAAAATTGAAAAAGGTGTAAATGAGTTAAATTTAACAATAAAGAGCTCGGGCTCAATTGCAAAAGTTGCAAGAAATGCAATGATTAGTTATATTGTTACATATATTTTATTTGCAATTATAATTATACTCAATGTGAGTGTTTTAATGAAAAAGGCATGCCAGACGGTATCGGCTGATTCTTTTATAAATCCATTTCGAAACTGGACTGGAAGAACTAAGCCGCCTAATCAGCACAACTGATATTTGATATAATATATAAATTGGCATCAGCATTGGCATCAGCATTGGCATCAGCATTGGCATCAGCATTGGCATTAGCATATGCATCAGCATAGACATCAGCATGGGCATCAGCATTGGCATTAGCATATGCATCAGCATTGGCATCAGCATTGGCATTAGCATATGCATCAGCATTGGCATCAGCATAGACATCAGCATGGGCATCGGCAACCTTATATTTACTAATCTTACAACTTAATTCAATAATGATAAACTAAATAAAAAAAAATAAAAAAAAATAAAAAAAAATAAAAAAAAATAAAAAAAAATAAAAAAAAATAAAAAAAAATATAACTATTATATTTTTTTATTATATATTGTAACAAATAAATATTACTAGATACATTAAGCATAAATAAATTATAATAAATAAAAAAATTGATAAATTATAATAAATGGGGGATAAAGATGATTTAAATGATGATGTGGATGGTGCCTATGCTGATGCTGATGCTGATGCTGATGCAAAGAAACCACATAAGTGCAAAAATTTAATTATTGCATTTATTTGCATTGCCGCTATATTAGTTATTATATATTGTATTGTAATATATTTTGTTCCTAAAAAAGGCGTATTTCAACCTATGACTAAATGTACAACATGTCCTGGTATATTGACTTGTCAAAGCGCAACTAAATCTGGAACGGTATGTAATTGGTGTCGGCCTTATACAAAGGGAACAAATACAAGAGCAGCGCAATGCGGATATGGATATACAGATAGTGGTAATGAAAATCTTCCTGGAAATTGGGTAAATGCGGCTTGGGATATAAAACATAAAAAGTACTACACTAAAAAACATAAACCATATACAATTGTTGAAAAATATAAAATTCCCAGTGTAAACCATCCAAATTATGATAAAGCAATATGTGTTCCATTGGGAGGTACTGCTATATGTGAAAATTGTACTTCTATTGTGCCAACTCCCGGAAATAAGTGCCTAAATAAGGCAAATGATAAATACTAAAAATTATAAAAATATAAAAATATAAAAAATA
>Ga0209443_1000294_pt1 | contig 33862 bp, 23 predicted proteins | sample LauGreBMM110DCMD_2_FD_187571 | JGI IMG/M metagenome (GOLD analysis project Ga0209443, IMG submission 187571) | Freshwater lake microbial communities from Lake Michigan, USA - Su13.BD.MM110.DCMD (SPAdes) (version 2) | ecosystem: Environmental > Aquatic > Freshwater > Lake | place: Lake Michigan... | reverse complement strand
AGCGGCCGCTCTGGGCATCGACCCGAGGAAGGCGCTCGCGGCGTTCGGCATCGACGGCCTGCGGAGCCTCGCGTTCTCCGCCCAGCAGACGCCCGAGGGCAGCTTCGGCATCTTCGCCGCCGGGATCCCCGAAGCCAAACGGACCGGCCTCTTCAAGCTGATCGCCTTCGAGCCGAAGGACGCCGCCCCGCCCGCCTTCGTGCCGGCGGACGCCGTCAAGTTCCAGCGTTGGCGGATCAACGGGCAAAAGACCTGGGCCGCGCTCGAATCGATGTTGTCGGAGGTATCGCCGCAGCTCGGCGGGTTCCTCCAGATGTCGATCAGCGCGCTGGGCAAGGACAAGGACCCGGACTTCGATTTCAAGAAGGCCTTCGTCGGGAACCTCGGCGACGACTTCGTGACCTTCGAGAAAGCGCCGAAGGGCAGGACCATGGCCGAGCTCTCCGAACCCCCCGGCCTCACGCTGCTCGGCTCCGGCAACCCCGACCAGCTCGCCTCGGGCTTCAAGGCCGCCGCCGGCCTGTTGCCGACCGGCGGCGAGGACCCGAAGCAACGCGAGTTCAACGGGAAGAAGATCTTCGGCCTCAAGATGGGCACGCCCGGCCAGCCCGACAGCAAGCTGCTCGAGGTCGCGGCCAGCGGCGGATTCGTCGCGATGGGAAGCAGCCCGGCGGTGCTCGAAGAGTATCTGCGCAGCGCGGAAGGCGGCGGCAAACCGCTCAAGGATGCTCCCGGCCTGGCCGAGGCGGCGCAGAAGGTCGGCGGCATGGGCACCGGGCTTTTCGGTTACCAGGACCAGCGCGAGACCACGCGCGCGCTGTGGGAAGCGCTCCGCCAAGGCGGCGGGCTCGGCAAGATGATCCCAGGCAGCAACCCTCAATCCACGAAGGCGATGGACGAGTGGTTCGATGCCACGCTGCTGCCGCCCTTCGAACAGGTCGCCGGCCACTTCGGCATGACCGTCTACGCCGGCTCTTGGGACGCGCAGGGCTTCAGCATCCGGGCTTTCGGCCCGGACGCGAAGTGAGCGCCGGTGGTGTCCTGTTCCGGACCGGGCCGAACCCTTCTATGCGAACGTGAAGCGACGAGCCGCCAAGCTCGCCGCTGGGACGGCCGGATCGGGGATGCCGGCCGAACATCGCTTTCGCCCGGATCGGCGGTCGGCGGCTGAAGTGGGTCGGCGATCGGCCTCACGGCCGCCGTCGGCGGATGGCTGGCCAACCGGTCCGGCGACGACTTCTTGCGAAGTGTCGTCGTCCACGTCGGGTGACACCGACTTCTGGATCGACGAACGGTCCACCCGGACCCGCCATCTCTCCGAAGGCAACAAAGCTTTTGGCGCAGATCGTTCCCGGTTTTTCCGGCACCTAAGGATTGTGCGGCCGGTGGCCCGCACGGCACGATGCATCCCATGTGGCAGTTCCTGCGCCGGATCTCGCTGACCCATTGGATCCTCATCTCGATGCTGGTCGGCGGGCTCATCGGCTGGTTGTTCCCGGCCGAAGCACAGCAGCTCAAGCTGTTCTCGAACCTCTTCCTCAAGGCGATCAAGTGCATCCTGGTGCCGCTCGTGTTCGGCACCTTGGTCGTCGGCATCGCCAGCCATAGCGAAGACCTCAAGGCGGTCGGCCGGCTCGCCCTCAAATCCATCTTCTACTTCGAGGTGGTGACCACGCTGGCGCTGCTCATCGGCCTGGCCGCCGTGAACCTCACGCGACCCGGCGACGGGATGACCTTGCCCGCCCACAGCGCCGCCGAGGGCGTCACCGCCAGCAAGGTCACGCTCTCGGGGATCATCGAGCACATCGTGCCCAAGAGCTTCTTCGAGGCGGCGGCCGCGAACGACGTCCTGCAGGTGGTGTTCTTCGCCATCGTCTTCGGCGTCGCGCTGGCGCAGACCGAGGGCAAGCCGCGCGAGCACATGCTCCAGTTCTGCGAGGGGCTCACCGAGGTGATGTTCAAGTTCACCGGGCTGGTGATGATGTTCGCGCCCATCGGCATCGGCGCGGCGATGGCGTACACCGTCGGCCACAGCGGGCTCGGGGTGCTGCTGAACCTCGCGAAGCTCATCCTCACTCTCTACGCGGCCCTGGCCGTGTTCTGCCTCGTCGTGCTGTTGCCGGTCGCGCTCTGGGCGGGCATCCCGGTGCGCCGGTTCCTGAGGACCCTGCGCGAGCCGATGCTGCTGGCGTTCACCACCACTTCTTCGGACGCCGCGATGCCCGAAGCGATGAAGCGTCTCATCGGCCTCGGCGTGCCCAAGCGGATCGTGTCGTTCGTGATGCCGCTGGGCTATTCCTTCAACCTCGACGGTTCCACGCTCTATCTCGCCGTCGCGTCGGTCTTCGTCGCGCAGGCAGCCAAGGTGGAGCTCACCATGGGGCAACAGGTGACGATGCTGATCACGCTCATGCTCACGAGCAAGGGCATGGCGGGCATCCCGCGGGCGTCGCAGGTCATCCTCGCCGGCACGCTGGTCACCTTCGGCCTGCCGCTGGAAGGCGTCGCCCTCATCATCGGCGTGGACGAGCTCATGGACATGGCGCGCACGACGGTGAACCTGCTGGGCAACTGCATCGCGACCGCGGTGATGGCGCGATGGGAAGGCGTGAAGCTCGCGCACGAAGGTCCTGCGACCGGCGCGAAGTGAACGTGCCGCGCGGGGCGCGGCTTGGCCACGCTATCGCGCAGCGGCGCGAAGCCAAGAAGGACACGGCGGGCCTCCCGCGCGCAGAGCGTCCCGGTCCCGATCCCGATCCCCTCTCCGCGCCTTGGCGGTTCCGCGCGGGATCTTTCGTCGTCCGCGAAAACAAAAAGGCCCCGGCGGGATTTGCCGGGGCCTGTTGGGATCCGATATCCGATCACTTCATGCGATCGAAGTTCTTCTGGAGGATCTGCCAATCGGCGAGGCCTTGGACCTTCGACTTGTGGTCGGCGATGATCTTGGCCTCGTTGGCGTTCTTGGTCGGGCGGTCCGCCTTGTAGAAGATGCCGAAGTTACCGGGCCACGCCTCATCGGCGAGCTTGTAGGCCGCGTACTCGTCCGTGACGTCGTGCTCTTTCGGGACCTCGTTGAACACGCCGCCCTTGCGCGGGATGGCCTTGTCGAAGGCGCCGGGGAAGAACTCGACGCACTCGCTGAGGCACTGGATGAAGCTGAACCCGTCGTGGTCCATCGCCGCCTCCATCGTGGCGAGCAGATGATTGGGGTTCATCGCCGAGGCGCGGGCCACGAAGGTCGCACCGGCGCTGACCGCCTGCTTCACGGGGTTGACCGGACGATCCGAGCTGCCCCAGATGTCGGTCTTCGACTTGTAGCCGAGCGGCGAGGTGGGCGAGGTCTGGTTCTTGGTGAGGCCGTAGACCTGGTTGTCCATCACCACGTAGGTGAGCTTGATGTTCCTCCGGGCCGTGTGGGTGAAGTGGTTGCCACCGATCGAGAAGGCGTCGCCGTCGCCGCCGAACACGAACACGTGCAGGTCGGGCCGGCTGATGCTCACGCCGCTGGCATAGGGCAGCGCGCGGCCGTGGATGAAGTGCGCGCCATGGCCCTGCACGAAGTACGGGAACCGGCTGGAGCAGCCGATGCCGGCGACGGTGGTCACCTTCTCGTGCCACAGCTTGCGGCGTTCGATGAGCTTGAAGTAGAGCGCGAGGACCGAGAAATCACCGCAGCCAGGACACCAGGTCGGATGGTCGGCGGAGATCTCTTTCTTGGTCAGCGGCTTGCGGTCGGCGTCGAGGAGCGGCGCGACCGGCGTGAGTTCGAGGCTGCCCGTGCGGGGCAGGGAGACGAGAGGGAAAGCGAGCGTGCTCATGTCGGGATAAAACGCGGTCAGGTTCGGTTCCGGTTCACTTGGCGCTGGCGAGCGCGCGGGCGCGGTCGAGGATCTCCTTCACCTTCCAGGTGAGGCCGTCGACCTTGTTGATGCCTTGGATCTTCGGGTCCGCATAGCGGGCGCGGAGCACCGAGCCGAGCTGGCCGTAGCCGTAGAGCCCCTCGTCGTTGAGCTCCACCACGAACACGTGGTCGAAGCCCTTGAAGATGTTCTCCAGGCCGTTGGGCAGCGGGTTGATGTGCTTGAGGTTGATCGACGAGATGGCGTCGCCGACCGCACGGGCGCGGTCCACGGCCTCGCGCATCGGGCCCTCGGAGCTGCCCCATCCGACCAGCAGGATCTGGCCTTCGGACGGGCCGTGCACCTTGGGCAAGGGGATCTCGCAAGCGAGCTTGCGCAGCTTGTTGCGGCGCTTGGCGATCATCGCGAGATGCACCTTGGGCGAACCGGTCGGATGTCCGAGCTCGTCGTGCTCGAGACCGGTCACCACCGGATATTTGCCGCTCGCGACACGGGTGCCGGGAGCCAGATGGCGGGTGAGGCCGTCCGGGGCGTTCAGGTCGTAGGGCTTGTGTTCGGCGACCGGCGTCAGATCGGGGGAGATGTCTTGGCAGACCTGCTCGAGCTTCGGCTCGGGGAACGCCTCGATGCGCGTGCCGATGCCCTGGTCGGAGAGGATGAAGACCGGCGTGCTGTATTTGCGCGCGATGTTGACCGCCTCGATCGCGGTGTAGAAGCAGTCCTCGACGCCGCTCGGAGCGAGCACGACGCGCGGGCTGTCCCCGTGGCCGCCGAAGGTCGCGATGTTGAGGTCGGATTGCTCGACGTTGGTCGGCATGCCCGTGGACGGGCCGCCGCGCTGCACATCGACGATGATCAGCGGCATCTCGGCCATCGACGCCCAGCCGATCGCCTCGGTCTTGAGCGAGATGCCGGGACCGGACGAACCGGTCACCGCCACGCGTCCGCCCCAGCTGGCGCCGAGCGCCATGGAGACCGAGGCGATCTCGTCCTCGCACTGGATGAAGCTGCCGCCGTACTTCGGGAGCTCCTTGCGGAGCAGCTCCATGATGTCGGACCACGGGGTGATCGGATAGCCGGCACCGAACCGCACGCCGGCGGCGATGAGGCCGTAGGCAAGGGCTTCGTTGCCGTTCATCACCACCTGTTGGCCGCCTTTGTCCGCGCCGGGATAGAACTGGTAGCTCTTGAGCAGGTTCTCGAGGCTGTGGTTGTAGCCGGAATCAAAGCAGGCGTTGGCGTTGTCGAGGATCGACGCGTCCTTGCCGCCGAAACGCTCGCTGAAGAGGCGCTTCAGCTTGGCGACTTCGAGGTCGTAGATCTTGGCCAGAAGGCCGAGGGCGTAGATGTTCTTGCCCTTGTCGCGGCCGGTGCCGCCGATGGCCTCGACGGTGAGGCCGGAGATGTTCACGCCCACATGGCGGTAGCTGTCCTGCCATTCAGGCTTCGGCGTCACGTGGTCCGCGTCGTAGAGCACGATGCCACCGGGCTTGAGCGACTTGATGTGGTCCTCGTAGCTGTGCTGGTAGAAGCACAGGAGCAGGTCGGCCTCGTCGCCGGCCGAGAGCACCTCGCCGGATCCGATGCGGACCTGGAAGATCGACGGCCCGCCGGAGATCGTGGACGGGATGGTCATGAAGGTCATGACCTCCTGCTCGCTCCGGCCCGCGAGCCGGGCCAAGAAACCGCCGATGGCCTGGATGCCGTCCTGCGAGTTGCCTGCGATGCGGATGACCGCTTCGTTGATCTTGGTGAATCTGGATTGGCCACCGGCCGGTGCCGGGGCGTCTGCTACTGCGCTCATTAAATGTGCCTTTGCTGCGAAAATTTGCCGCGTGCCGACACCGATGACATCGGCGGGACACGCGGCGGTTCGTTCGTGAAACATCTTACCGGGGGGGGAGGAGGCGTCAAGCGACCGGGCCGATCAAAGTGGCTTATGTGAGGCCATGGCAGGATTAGCAACCGGTCCTTTCACCGGGGAAGCGGCTCCTCCATCTCGGCCAAGGCGTAGGCCATCACCGCCATCGCCGCGGTGCAGCGGGCAAGATCGCGCGGCGCCACCTTGTCGACCGTGTCGGCCGAGGTGTGGTGGTACCAGAAGTACCGCTCACGATCGACGCGCAGGCCGAGGATCGGCACGCCGTGCTCCAGCAACGGCGCGATGTCCGCCTCGCCGGCGCCGTTGGTCACTTTTCCGGCGCCGAGCCGCGAACCAAGGAACCCGCCGATCGACCGGATGACCTCGCCGGCCTTGGTGCTGCCGGTGAAGGCGAATCCTTCCGGAGCGGACGTGCCGCTGTCGGCCTCGATGGCCGCGATGTGGTCCTTGAGCTCGCCGAGGTGGGCGGTCCGGTAGGCCTTCGCGCCCGCGCCACCGGTCTCCTCGTTCGTCCAGAGCACCACGCGCACGGTCCGCCGCGGACGGAGCCCGAGCTCCTTCATCAGGCGCAAGGCCTCCCACGCGGCCAAGCAACCGCCGCCGTCATCCTGCGCGCCTTGTCCGACGTCCCACGAATCGATGTGCCCGCCGATCACGACGACCTCGTCCGGCTTCTCGCGTCCGCGCAACTCGGCGACCACGTTGCGCGACGATCCGTCCGGCAGCGTCCTCGCCGCCATGCGGAGCCGGACGACCGGCGGGATCCCGCGCGCCTGCCAGCGGGCCAACCGACCGACATCCTCCGATGCCAACGCGGCGTGCGGGATCTTCGGGACGTTCGTGGCATAGGACATCGCGCCGGTGTGCGGCGTGCGCAGCGAGAACGGGGCCACGCTGCGGACGATGCTGGCCACCGCTCCCGCCTTCGCCGCCTCGCTCGCGCCGGCCCAGCGGAACCGGACGGTCTCGCCGTAGTCCGTGAACGGCGCATCGAACACCACGATCCGGCCCTTCGCCTCGGCGACGCGGTTGCTCAGCTCGGTGAAGTTCGTCACCACCAGAACGCGCGCCGTCAGCCCGCCGCGCGGCGTCCCGATGCTCCCGCCCAGCCCGAGCATCGGGAGCGATTCGCGGCGCGGCTCCAGCAGCTCCGCCGATTCCTCGCCGCGGATCCAGCGCGGGACCCTGACCGGTTCGCCGCGGACGCGGTCCAAGCCGTCCGCCTTCATCCGGCCCAGCACCCAGTCGATCGCCGCTTCGAGGTTGGTCGAGCCGGTGAAACGCGCCCCGAAGGTGTCGCACATCTCCGCGAGGCGCCGGTGGGCGAAGTCCGAGTTGGTGGCCGCCGCGACCAAACGGTCGAGCGACGCCACCAAGGTCGCCGGCAACGCGACCGCCTTGGCGGGAGCTTCCTGCGCCGGCCCGAGTCTCCTCAGCCGGATGCCGCGCAGTTCCGCCGTGGTGCTGTAGCTGGCGATGCCGAAGGGCTTGCTCGCCTCGATCTCGCCGGCCCTCAAGGCCACGTTCTTGCCGCGGATGTCGGCGTCGATGACCTGCTCGCCGTCGAGCCAGGCGCTCAGGTTCGTCGCCGTGACCGCGAGACGGATCCGGTACCACTGTCCGTTCTTGAAGCGGTGGTAGCGGGTCGTCGAGTTGTGCGCCGCGTCCTCGCCGTCGAGGCTGGAGATCCCCACGACCGCGCCGCCCCAGCCGCCGACCACGAGCGTGGCGAAGGAATCCTTCACCGGGAACGTGAGCCCGCAAAAGAAGTCGATGCCCTGGGTCCGCCGCGCCTCGAGCTCGACCTCGTAGTCCATGGTCGGCGTCGCGTTGGTGTAGCTCACGCCGGTGAGCTGCCCTTGGTTGAGCACCATCGCGCCGTCGACCACCTCGATGTCGCCGGCGCCGGCGAACTGCGTCGGGGTCCAACCGGCCAAGGACTTGCCGTCGAACATCGGTCGCCAATCGGCGGCGAAGGCGGGCGAAAGGACGGTGAGGCAGAGCAGCAACAGGATTCTCACGGAGCCGAGCGTGGACCGATCGCCGGCCGATGGCAGGAAATTTCCAGCGGTCGTCGGAGACCGCTCGGGAGAACCGGAAGACAAGGAACTCTCCGCCCGAGGCCGACGCTCAACCGACCTTCTCCGCCACGACGCGGAGGATATCGCCGCCACCGGGCCGTGCCGGAAGAAGTAGGACCTCCAGGCGTTCAGCGCGTGGTGCATGGTCGTGGTCCGTGGACCCACCACCGTGCGGAAGCCGTGGCGTTCCAGCAGTCGCGTGAGCGTGGCAGCATCGTAGAACCACAGGTGCAGCGGCGCCGACAGATGGATCCACTCCGTGCCGTCGTGCTCCAGGCGCACCGCGCGGCCGTTGGGCACCGCGATGTCGAAGCCGCCGGCCGGAAGCTTGAGCTCGGCCCGATGCCCGAGCCGGACCTCGATGCCGGAGGCCTTCGCCATCGCCGCGCCCGATCCGCTCAGGTCGGTGCCGCGGACAGTCGGGCCGGAAGTCCTGTTTGAGTTTTCCTCCGGCAACTGAGAGAAAGCCGCCCCATGTCCCCGTTCCCGCGCTTCCTCTCCCGCCGGACCGTCTGCCAGCTCGCCTTGGCGCTCAGCGCCGCCGCGACGGTGACGGCGCAGACCTTCACCGCGAAGGACCGCCAGCCCTCGCCCGAAGAGCTCACCCAACTCCCCGGGGTCGTCCCGGAGAAAGCCGCCGAGCTCATCAAGGACGTGAAGGTCCCGGAAGGCTTCGAAGCGACCATCTTCGCCACGCCGCCCGCGGTGAACTATCCGGTCTTCGTCGCCGCCGCGCCCGACGGCACGCTCTACGTCTCCAGCGACGGCAACGGCTCGCTCGACCGCAAGCCGCACATGGGCCGCGTGCTCCGGGTGCGCGACACCGATGGCGACGGGAAGGCCGACGAGGTGAGGGCTTTCGTGCCGGACGTCGATTCCCCGCGCGGCCTCGTCTGGGACCACGACCGGCTCTATCTGCTCCACCCGCCCGACATCAGCGTGTTCATCGACAAGGACGGCGACGGCGTGGCCGAGGAGAAGAAGACGCTGGTGAGCGGCATCGGTTGGACCTTCAAGGACCGGCCGGCCGACCACGGCTCCAACGGGCTCGAACTCGGCATCGACGGCTGGCTCTACGCGGCCATCGGCGACTTCGGGTTCATGGAGGCCACCGGCACCGACGGCCGGAAGCTCCAGCTCCGCGGCGGCGGCGTGGTGCGCGTGCGCCCCGACGGCAGCGGCATCGAGCTCTACGCCGACGGCACCCGCAACATCGTCGAGGCCGCGGTCGGCCCCCTGCTCGACGTCTTCGCGCGCGACAACACCAACGACGGCGGCGGCTGGGACATCCGGCTCCACCACTTCAGCGGCGGCACCCAGCACGGCTATCCGCGCCTCTTCAAAAACTTCCCCGAAGAGATCATCCAACCGCTCGCCGACTACGGCGGCGGCTCCGGTTGCGGCGCGGGCTGGATCGACGAGCCCGGCATCCCCGCGAAATGGAACAACGCGCCGTTCACCGCCGACTGGGGCCGCGACTGGATCTATCACCACGGACTCACCCCCAAGGGCGCGACCTTCACCGCCACGCAGGAAGAATTCATCCGTGTGCCGCGCGTGACCGACCTCGACGTGGACGGCAACAGCGCCATCTACGCGGCGAGCTGGAAGGGCGCCTCGTTCACCTGGGTCGGGCCGGACGTCGGCTTCATCGCGCGCGTGACGCCGAAGGGTTTCAAGCCGGAACCGATGCCGGATCTCGAGAAACTCAGCGGAGAAGAATTGGTGAAGCAGTTGGAGTCGCCGAGCCATGTGCGACGGCTGGCGGCGCAGCGGGCCCTGATCCGCCATCCCGTCGCTGATCACAGCAGATCCTTCGACGCGAGGATGCCCCTCATCAAGCTCATGACAGGAGCGGAGAAGCCCTTGGCCAGCCGGGTCGCGGCGCTCTACGCAATCGAGCAACTCTATTCCAAAGACACGCCTGAGCACCTTGCCACGCGGCCCGGGATCGAGCCGTGGGTCATCCGTGCCATGGGAGACGCGGGAGCAAAAGGGGCGAGGATGCCTGGCGATGTCTTCAGAGCTTTCGTCGGGTCGAGTGATCCGCGGGTCCGGAAAGAAGCCGCGTTCGCTTGGGGGCGTCTGGGCACCACCAAGGGAGCCGAGAAGTTTGTCCCCTTGCTCGCCGATCCCGACCCCATCGTCGCCCACACCGTGGTCCACTCGTTCATCCAGCTGAAGGCCAGCGCGGCCTGCCTCGCCGTGGTGGACAACGGTGAGGCCTCCCAGACGCTCCGGGCCGGCGCGCTGCGCGTGCTCCAAGCGCTGCACCAACCCGAAGTCGTGGACGGCCTGCTCGCGCGCCTCGACCGCGAGACCGACGCCGAGCGCCGCGCCGGCCTGCTCACCACGCTTTGCCGGCTGCACTTCGTCGACGGTCCGTGGAAGGGCGATTCGTGGGGCACGCGTCCCGACACGCGCGGGCCGTACTACCAGCCCGAGGCCTGGAGCGGGACGCCCAAGATCGCCGCCGCGCTCAAGACCGCGCTCGACAAGGCCGATGCCAAGGAAGCCGCGCACATCGGTCGCGAGCTCGCCCGCCACCGGATCCCGGCCGGCGACGCCATGGACAAGATGATCGCCCGCGCCGCCACCGAGCCGAGCCTGTTGCCGGCCATCGCCGCGCAGCTCGCGAACGCCGAATCCGTCCCGGTCAACGCCATCCCGTTGCTCGTCCGCACCGCCACCGCCGACGCCACGTCGGACGCCATCCGAGCCCAAGCGGTCATCGCCCTGGCGAAGACCGACAGCGCCGACGCGTGGCGCGCCGTGCTCACCGCGTTGCCCCGCGTGCGCAAGACGACCTCGGAGAACAACCTCTCCGAGAAGGCCCAGAGCGCCGTGAACAACGCGCCGGGACTCGAGCAGGTCCACGCCGTGTTCGAGGAGGTCGCGCCGAAGCTCGACGGGGAAGCATCCCTGATCGCCGAGGGCATGCTGCTCAAGCTCGCCTCCCGGAAGGTCGGTGCGCCCGAGGCCCGAGAGGCGGCGGCCAAGTCGCTCGACACCGGCTGGACCGACACCCGTCGCCGCGCCCAGATCCTCCGCGCCGCCGCGCAGGTCGGCGACGCCAGCCGCGCCGCGCAGTTCGTCGCGGCGCTCGACGATGCCGACGCCGACGTGGCCAAGGCCGCCAAGGAGACCGTGCGCCGGCTCAAGATCGACCCGGAGAAACTCCGTGCCGAGGCCAAGGCGCCGCATATCGGAGACCTCGGGATCCCCGCGGTGCTCGACGCCATCGTGCTGACCCGCGGCGACGCCGGCCGCGGCGCGCAGCTCTTCACGCAGGTCGGCTGCAACGGCTGCCACACGGTGAAGGCCGACGAGCCGCTCAAGGGCCCGTTCCTCGGCACCATCGCCACCGTGTACAAGCGCCGGGAACTGGCCGAGGCGATCCTCGTCCCGAGCAAGACCATCGCCCAGGGCTTCGTCGCGAACCACTTCGAGCTCAAGGACGGCACCGAGGTCGACGGCTTCGTGGTCCGCGAGGCGGCCGACGCGGTGACCATCCGCACCATCACCGCGGTGGAGCAGACCATCCCGGTCGCGCAGATCGCCAAGCGAGAGAAACAGGAGCGCTCGCTGATGCCCGAAGGCCTGGCTGCCGGACTCTCGATGAAAGAGTTCGCATCGCTGCTCGATTATCTCGGGTCGCTCTCGAAGAAGTGAACCCGGACCTGGATCCAGAACCGGCCGCGCCACCGGCGGCCTCTCCGCCGCCATCGCGCGACGAGGATGCCGCGTGCGACACCTGCGGCCGGTTCGGCGCGTTCGCGATCGGCGACCGGTCCCTGTGCGATTCGTGCTACGAGTCCGCGGGGTCGTGCGGACCGGGCGGTGGTGATGACGATTGAGACCGGGCCGGACCTGCGTCCGGCGCGGTCAGGCAGCCTTCGCGGCGGTGCGCTGCTGGAACGCATCGACCATGCTCTCGAAGATCGAGCGGCCGTCGTCGGTGCCGAGGAGAGCCTCGCTGGCGCGGTCGGGATGCGGCATCAGGCCGGCGACGTTGAAGCGCTCGTTGGCCACGCCGGCGATGTTCAGCAAGGAACCGTTCGGGTTGGCCGCATCGGTCACCGCGCCCGAGGCGTCGCAGTAGCGCCAAAGCACCTGGCCCTTCGACTGGATCGAGGCGAGCGTCGCCGGATCCGCGAAGTAGCATCCTTCGCCGTGGGCGATGGGAAGCTTGATCGCCTTGTCGCGCGGGGTCCGGCTGGTGAACGGCGTGCTGAAGTTGTCCGTCCGGAGATAGATCTGCTCGCAGTGGAACTGGAGGTCGCGGTTGCGCACGAGCGCGCCCGGAAGGAGGCCGGCCTCGCAGAGGATCTGGAAGCCGTTGCAGATCCCGAGCACGAGCCCGCCCTCGTCGGCGAACCGCTTCACCGCCTGCATCACCGGGCTGAAGCGCGCGATCGCGCCGCACCGGAGATAATCGCCGTAGCTGAAGCCGCCCGGCACGATCACCGCGTCGGCCGACCCGAGGGACGTCTCCTTGTGCCAGAGAAGTTCCGCGGAATGACCCAGCACGCGGACGGCATGGACGCAGTCCTGGTCGCAGTTGCTGGCGGGGAATTGAAGGACGGCGAAGCGCATGTTCAATCCACGATCTCGAGCTTGTAGTCCTCGATCACCGGGTTGCTGAGGAACTTGCGGGCGGCCTCGTCGAGAGCCGTGGCGGCGGCGGCCTTGTCGGTGCCGGGCGCGAGGTCGATCTCGATGTACTTGCCGACATGGACGCCGGCGACGCCGGTATAGCCCATGTGCTCGAGGGCGGTCTGGACGGTCTTGCCCTGCGGGTCGAGCACGGCCTTCTTCGGAGTGATGACGATCTTCGCTTTCATGGACGATGCGGGCGGTGTGCCCGTCGGGTACGGGTCGGGAATCTGTTCCAGCGCGCCGGACGGGGCGAGCAGTTTTTGGGGACGTGGATCAAACCGCGCCGGGCAAGCCGTCGACGTCCTCCGCCTTGACCGCGCCACCGGGCGTGGCGTAGCGGCGGAGATATTTGAGCGCCACGTTCAGCTCATGCGGACGGGGCGCGACGATATGGACGAGCTCGCCGGTGATCGGATGCGGCAGGTCGAGCTCCTCGGCGTGGAGCGCGAGGCCGCTCACGAGCGGACGCTCGGCCCGGCCGCGCTTGAGGCGATAATCGCGCTTGAAGGACGAAAGCATCAGCCACGTCCCGCCGTACAGGCCGTCGCCGTAGATCGGATGCCCGGCATGCTTGAGGTGGACGCGGATCTGGTGCGTCCGTCCGGTGTGCGGACGGCAGGCGACCAGCGTGCACCCGGAGAAACGCTCCAGCACCTTGAAGGTCGTGAGCGAACGCTTGCCGTCGCGGCCCACGCGCATCACGCCGGGCTTGAACTTGTCGGCGGCGATCGAGGCGTCCACCGTGAACTCGTCCTGCGCCGGCGAGCCATGGACCAGCGCGACGTAGGTCTTCTTGGGGACCTCGGAGCCGAAGTGGTTCGCCAACGTGACGAGGGCCGGACGGTCCTTGGAGAGCAGCAGGATCCCGGTGGTCTCGAAATCGAGCCGGTGCGCGTTCGCGATGTAGGTGAGGCCGCGTTCTTTCGCCCACGGTTTGCCGGCGGCCACCGCGTCGAGCAACAGGCGCATCAGGTTCGGCCGCGACGGGTCGTACCGGTCGGGCGAGGTGAGCAACCGGGCCGGCTTGTCGATCGCCAGCAGGTGGGCATCCTCGAACAGGACCGGGATCTCCCAATATTCCTGCGTTGCCGGCGACGACAACTTGATGACCGGCGAAACCGCGCTCATCAAAGCTGTTCGTCCCGGTTCTTCAGCAGCGCAGCGAGGCCGGACTTCTGGAACTCTTGGCGGAACCACTCCTGGAAGGCTTCGTCCTGCTTCTGGCGGCGCTGGGTGTCGAGGTATCCGGTGAGGCCGGCCTTGACCGTCGCCTCGTCCACCGGACGGCGCTCCTTCAGGAAGATCACGAACCCGCCGTCGCCCGAGGCGACGAACCGGCTGGCGGCTCCGGGCTTGAGGTTGAAGGCGGTGTCCTTCACCAGCGAGGCCGCGACCCGCGCGTCGAGCCCGGGCAGCGAGGTCGACACGATCGAGAACGGCGGGATCTCCACGGCGACCGATTTCTGCTCGACCGCGACGGCGGCGAACGACTTGCCCTGCGAGATGGCGGCGGCGGTGGCGAAGGCGAAGGCCTCGCCGGACGCACGGGCGGCCTCGATGGACTTCGAGCGGCGGAAATCCTCGGTCACCTTGGCACGGACGGCCTCGAACGACGGGACTTCACTGGGCAGCTTGCGGCGCAGCGCGGCGATGTGGACGGCCTTCGCGCCCGGGACCGGCTTGGTGAAGGGCTGCTCGAACGAGAGCTTGGCGACCTCGCGGACCATCTCCGGGGCGTCCTCGAACTCGGCGGCACGGCCGAAATCGCTGAATGGCTGGCTCTCGGTCGCGGTGAGACCCCGCTTGGCGGCGAGCGCGGCGAGGTTCTCGGCCTTGGCCGGTTCCATCGCGTAGAGCTCGTTCGCGAAATCACGCGCCGCACGGGCGGCGATCTCGAGGGCCTTGGAATCGGTGGCGAGCTGGCGGATATCGGCGAGCGCGGCCTCCTTGGCCATCTGGGCCCCGGTCTTGTCACGGAAGCTCTCGGCACCGCGCTGGTTGTAGACCTCCTCGACACGGGTGGCGAAGTCGGCCTGCTTCTTGATCTCGGCCTCGGCCTCGGCGACGTGGGGCGCGGCGTCCCAACGGACGGAGGTGACGACCGTGCGCTCCGGGATGCGGTAGGCGGCGATGCGGTTGGTGAAGAACTGGCTCAGGGCGGCCGGGTCGACGACCACCGACGCGAGATGGTTGGATGCGGAGAAGAACACCGCGCTGGCGACAGCGAGTTCGTTCTCCTTGCGGAAGGCCGTTTCGGCATCACGCGGCGCGAGCAACTGGCCCGACACGCCCACGACCTCGCGGAGGTGCTCGACGCCGAGCTCGTGGCGCACGTAGCTCTGGAACTCGGCCTCGGAGAAATTGAAGCGCTTGCCGAACCGCTCGATGAAGCCGTCGTAGTCGACCGCGCCGGTCTTCGGGTCCTTGAGGTTCTGGCGGATCCAGTTCGCCACCGCCTGGTCGCTCACATGGACGCCGAACTCCTTCACCTTGGAGTCCAAGAAGAGACGCTGGTACATCTCGCGGTTGAGGTCGAAGCCCATCTGGCGCACCTGCGGCGAATCCATCTGGTCGCCGAACCGGAGACGGCCGGCGAGCTGCGCCTGACGGGCGAACCCGCCCAGCGTCTCACGCGTCAACGGCTTCCCGTTCAGCGTGCCGAAGCTCTCGCCGCCCCCCGTGAGGTCGCTCAGGGAGGGCTGGGCCGGCCCGAAAAAGAAGACGAAGCTGACGATCACCCCGGCGATGATCATGACCCACAGCCACTGTTGATGCTTACGAATGGTGCCGAACATAGCGGAAAAAACCTGTTCTACTTTTGGAGCGGCGGAAGGTATCGGTCCGTGGAAAAGGTGGTCAAACACCAATTCCCGCGGCACACGCTGCCCGAGGCCGGGCCCGAAGCCGTCCAAAGCGTCTCATTCCACCCGCGCCACGTCCCCGGGCCGGGGTTCGCCACTGACGATATCAGCCGCCGTGGTCGACCCGCGGGCCGGGCCGGTGACCTTCAGTTCGGCCACCTTCCGGCCGTCGCGGACGACCTCCAGACGCTGACCGAACCCGGGCATCGGGCTGAGCGAATAATCGAGCACCACGAACCGGAGACGCGCGTTCACCAAGAGCAGCTTCGCGGTGGTGCCGTCCAACGGCCGCACCAGGTCCCGGGACACCAAGCCGCCCGGTTTCCCTCCGGCGGCACCTTCCTTCGTGGCCGCACATCCTGCGGCCAAGGCGAGGACCATGACGAGCAGGAGGAAGATCGGGGGTCTCGGCACCAGGTCAATAGACCGGGCCGACCTGCGCAGCGTCAACCGTCATGCAAACGAGGTCACGGACCGGGCCTGGACATGGGTGCCTGTCTGAAAAGTAGGACCGTGCCTCTGGCCTGTCGCTTCCGGGGCTTCCAGCCCCACGCAAGACAGGCGGTGCCACGGGCTGGATGCCCGTGGGCAGACAGGCTGGAAGCCTGTCCTACTAGGCCGACAGGCCTTTTCAAACAGGCTCTTGGTCGTCCTCGCGCTCCGATCGCTTCGGCTCCCGTCCGGAAGGACGGCCAAAGCCATGAGAACCGGCAGGATCACGACGAAGCGGCCCGGAGAACCAGCGGTCGCCGATCGGTCACGGCCGTTGACTTCCTCCTCCGCGCCGCGAGCCTTGCTCCGTGGATTGGCAGCAACCTGTCGCACTCGCCCTCGTGGCGCTGACCGCCGGGATATTCCTCTGGCACCGTTTCCGTCCGCGGAAGTTCTCGTTCGCGAAGGACACCCCGTGCGGTTGCGCCGCTGTCTCCGGCGCCCGCCCGCCAGGACTCGTCGTCCATGGCCGTCGCGGCGAACGTCCACAGGTCGTGGTCAAGGAGCATTGAGACCGAGGACCACTCGCGACGACGCCGATCGAACCGGACCTCGCCCCCTTTTCTTCACACCGCCGATGCACTCCTTGAAGCCCGCCGCTCACCGTCCGATCCGTTCCTTGTCCTCCCTCGCCCTCGGCGTGGCCCTCGGCTGCGGGCTCGGTTCCCTGGCCTTCGCCGAGGACCCGTCGCCGTCCCCGTCGCCGGATGCCGTCGAAGGCGCGGCACTCGCGGCCGAGCTCCGGACCTCGCGTCCCGGGAACAGCTTCACCAACTCCGCCACGCTGCGCCTCCGCGACGCGGCAGGCCGCCGCTCGTCCGTGCCGGTGACCATCCGCACGCTCGTCCCCGAGGGGGAGGCGGATTGGCACGTGGTCTACGAGGCCCGCGCCGCGAGGGGGACCGAGACGCTGACCATCACCCACCACGCCGACCGCGCGCCGAGCTACCAACTGGCCCGCGCCGCCGCCGGTGCCTCCGCCTCCGCCGCCGCGCCGAGGGCGCTCGTCGCGGACGAGACGTCGGAGCCGTTCGCCGGATCGGACTTCTGGGTGTGCGACCTCGGGCTGGAATTCCTCCATTGGCCGGAACAACGGACCGTCCGCCGCGACAAACCCGAGATGCGCAAGGGACGTCCCTGCCGGATCCTCGACAGCATCCGGCCGGCCACCGCGGGCAACGGCTACGCGCGGGTGCGGTCGTGGATCGACCTCGACCACAAGCAACCGCTGATCGCCGAGGCGTACGATCCCGCGGGCAAGCTGGTGAAAGAATTCAGCGTCGGCAGCGTGAGGAAGGTGGACGGCGTCTGGCAGCTCAAGGACATGGAGATCACCGGTGAACGCGACGGCACGGTGACCAAGCTGGAGTTCGACCTGACGGTGGCGCGGTGACGCACAGGATCCCGCTCGCCGAGATCCGGTGAGGGCTTGCCCGGCGTCCGCCCGCCGCGTTCACTGCGCGCGCTTTCTCAGCTCATGAAGACACCTCGCATCGGAATCATCGGCGGCAGCGGCTTGTACCATATCGAAGGCTTCACCCGGCAGAAGTGGGTGGGGGTGAAGACGCCGTTCGGCGATCCTTCGGACGAGTTCCTCACCGGCGAACTGGCCGGCCGCGAGGTGGTGTTCCTCCCGCGGCACGGGCGCGGCCACCGCATCTTGCCCGCCGAGCTGAACCATCGCGCCAACCTCTGGGCGATGAAGTCGCTCGGCGTGGCCTGGGTCGTCAGCGCCAGCGCGGTCGGATCGCTCCAGGCGCGGTACAAACCGTGCGACTTCGTGCTGGTGGACCAGTTCCTCGACCGCACGAAACGCAGCGCCGAGCACACGTTCTTCGGCAAAGGCATCGTCGCCCACGTCGCCTTCGCCGACCCGGTCAGCGAGGAGCTGCGCCGCCTCCTGCTCCGGTCCGCGAAGGCATGCAAGGCCAAGGCGCACGACGGCGGCACCTACGTGAACATGGAGGGCCCGGCCTTCAGCACCCGCGCCGAATCGGTCGCCAACCACAAGGCCGGCCTCGATGTCATCGGCATGACCAATCTCGGAGAGGCGAAGTGCGCCCGCGAAGCGGAGATCGCCTATGCGACGATGGCGATGGTGACCGATTACGACTGCTGGAAGGTCGACGAGGCCCACGTGACCGTCGAGATGGTCATCGAGAACCTGAAGCGCAACGCCGCCACCGCGAAGGCGATCATCAGCCACGTCATCCCGTCGATCCCGGCCGTGGCGGACTGGCCCTGCCACGACGCCCTGCGCAACGCGGTGATGACCGAGCGGAGCCTCTGGCCCGCCGCGACCAAGAAGGCGCTGAAGCCCATCCTCGCGAAGTATCTCTGAGCCGGGCGACGGCTAGGCGAGGATGCTCTTCACCACCTGGCCGTGGACGTCGGTCAGGCGGAAATAGCGGCCTTGGAACTTGAAGGTCAGCCGCTCGTGGTCGACGCCGAGCAGGCGCATGATGGTCGCCTGCAGGTCGTGCACGTGGACGGGGTCCTCGGCGACGTTGTAACCGAACTCGTCGGTCGCGCCGTACGTCATGCCCGGCTTCACGCCGCCGCCAGCCATCCACGCGGTGAAACAGCGCGGATGATGGTCGCGACCGAAGTCGTCCTTGGTGAGCTTGCCCTGACAATAATTCGTCCGGCCGAACTCGCCGCCCCACACGACGAGCGTCTCGTCGAGCAGGCCGCGCTGGCGCAGGTCGGTGACCAGCCCGTAGCAGGCCTGGTCGATGTCCTTGGACTGGCGGCGGATCCCGTTGGGCAGTCCGCCGTGGTGGTCCCAGCCCGGATGGTAGAGCTGGATGAAACGCACGTTCCGCTCGGCCATGCGGCGGGCGAGCAGGCAGTTCGCGGCGAAGGTGCCCGGGTTCTTGGCCTCGGGCCCGTAGAGGTCCTTCACGCTGTCCGGTTCGCCGGAGACGTCGAGCGTCTCGGGCACGCTCGCCTGCATCCGGTAGGCCATCTCGTACTGGGCGACGCGCGCGTTGATCTCCGGGTCGCCGACGTCCTCGAACTGCTGCGCGTGCAGCTCGGCCAAGCGGTCGAGCATCTGCCGGCGTCCAGCCCGGGCGACGCCGTCGGGGTTCTGGAGGTAGAGCACGGGCTCCTTGCCGCTGCGGAACTGGACGCCCTGGTGGAGGCTCGGCAGGAATCCGTTGCCCCACAGCCGCGAGTAGAGCGGCTGGTCGATGCGGTCCTTGGAGATGAGCACGACGAACGACGGCAGGTTCTCGTTCGCGCTCCCCAGCCCGTAGCTCAGCCACGCGCCCATGCTGGGACGGCCGGCGATCTGCGAACCGGTCTGGAAGAAGGTGATCGCGGGATCGTGGTTGATCGCCTCCGTGTGCATCGATTTCACGAAGCACAGCTCGTCGGCGACCTTCGCGGTCCATGGCAGCAGCTCGCTGATCCACGCGCCGCTCTTGCCGTGCCGGGCGAACTTGAACGGCGAGCCCGCGATGGGCAGCGTCGCCTGGTTCGCCGACATGCCGGTGAGACGCTGGCCCATGCGGATGCTCGCCGGCAGGTCCTGTCCCTGCATCTCGTTGAGCTTCGGCTTGTGGTCGAAGAGGTCCATCTGGGACGGACCGCCGCTCATGAAGAGGTAGATGATGCGCTTGGCCTTCGGCGCGAAGTGCGGCGGGTCGAGCACGCCCTGGAAGGGGTTCGCGGGCGCGGCCTCGGCGCGGCCGTTGAGCAGGCCGAAGAGCGCGGCGCCGCCGAGCCCGAGCCCGGACCGCGCCAAGAAATCTCGCCGGTCCATCCGGAAATCCACGTGGGTGTTGTTCATGGAGTGCAAAAGATCTGGGTCGGGCGCGGATCCGGTCAGCGGCGCATCACCGCTTCGTCGTGGCTGAACAGCGCCTGCGCCAGCACGGTGCCGGCGGCGAGATCGGTCCGGGACAACGACCCGTCCGCGCCGGTGTCGCCGACCGCGAGCAGCTTGGAAGCGGCCGCGGGATCCTCGGCGAAACGCGTCCGCTGCTCGGCGAGGAGCCGTTCCAGGACCGCGTTCTCACGAGCGGTCGGGGCGCGGCCGGTCACCAGACGGAACGCGAACCCGGCGCGCGAGGCGGTCGTGTCCCCGCCCTCCCGGAACATCCGGACGGCGACATGCCGCGCGGCCTCGACGAACTGCGGGTCGTTGAGCAGCACCAGCGCCTGCAGCGGAGTGCTCGTGCTCTGGCGGCGGACGGTGCAGGTGTTCCGCTCGGCCGCGTCGAAGGTGATCATCGCCGGCGGCGGCACCGTCCGTTTCCAGTAGGTGTAGAGGCTGCGCCGATGCAGCTCGTCGCCTTTGCCCGTGTTGTACTTCCCGCCCCACGCGGATTCCCACAGGCCGTCCGGCTGATAAGGCTTCACGCTCGGCCCACCGATCTTCTCCGCGAGCAATCCACCGGCCGCGAGCGCCTGGTCGCGGATCATCTCGGCGGTCAGCCGCTTGGAAGGTCCGCGGGCGAGCAACAGGTTCAGCGGATCCCGGACGAGGAGGTCCGGGGCCGCCTTGGACGCCTGCCGGTAGGTCGTGGACAACGCGATCCCGCGCAGCAGGCGCTTCCAATCCCAACCGTGGTCCGCGAAGTCGCGCGCCATCCAGTCGAGCAGCTCAGGATGCGTGGGCGGCGAACCTTGCGAGCCGAAGTTGTCGCTCGTCTCGACCAGCCCTTGGCCGAACATCGTCTGCCACGCGCGGTTGACGGTGACGCGGGCCATGAGCGGGTTCTCCGGAGCAAGCAGCCATCGGGCGAGACCCAACCGGTTGCGCGGCGCCTCGGCCGGGAAACCTCCGAGGAAACGCGGCGTGTCGCCGGTCACCGCCTCACCCGGGGCATCGTAGGCGCCGCGCTTGAGGATGAAGGCGGGCTTCGGGACCGGCATCTCCTGCATCGCCATGATGTCCTGGATGGAGCCCACGAGCTGGTTCTGCTCGCGCCGCACCTTGGCCAGCGCGGTCCGGTGCCCCGCCGTCTCCGTCGCGAAGGCCGACGCGTGGTATTCCGCCAGCATCTTCCGTTGGGCGGTCGTCAACGCCTCGGTCGCGGTCGCGAACGCTTCCTTGAGACCGGTCCGGCCGGCGACCTGGCCCGCCTCGGGCGCGCTCAACTCACGGTCGTAGACGCGCAGGTCGTCGACCTTGCCGCCCTTGAAACCGGAGTCGCGCATGCGCTGGCCCAAGGTGAGGTTCGGCTCGTCGCCGCCATAGGTGAAGTCTTTCCAGAGCCCGTCGCGGACCCCTTCGACCGCGGCCGGTTCGCCGTCCAGATAGACATGGAGCCCCGCCGCCCGGCTCGATCCGTCATAGGTCAACAGGACGTGGGTCCACGTGTTCGTCGGCACGACCGCGCGGGTGCGGACCTTGAGCGAGTTGCCCGGCCACATGTGGTGCAGGCCGACGGAGACGTGGCCGTCCTCCAGCAGCAGCTCATAGCCGCGGCTGCCGGCGTCCATCCACGCCTTGCTCTTGTGGACGACGACGAAGCGCGGCGCGTGCACCGGCGTCTCCAGCCACAACGCGATGCTGAACGGATCCGCCCGGGTGAAGGCGCCGACCCGCGGGAAGCTCGCGCCGTTCTCGCCGCTGAGCTGGATCGCCTGGCCTGCATGCCCGGGCACGAGCACCGGACCTTCGACCGCGGTGGCATGGTTGGTGCCGGTGCCGTCGGCGAACTTCCCGTCCTTGAGCTCGTCGAACGAATACGACGCGACCAGACCCGGCACCACCGGCACCACCGGCACGGCGGGCCGCTGCGCGAGCCATCCGGGGAACGACGCCTGTGCCGCGTCGCGGGCCGCTGCGGCGCGCTTCTCTTCCGCGGTGATGGCGGTGCGCAGGCCGGCGAGCTTCGCGTCCTGCTCATCGGTGCTCAACAGCAGGGTCGGCTCCGGCATCACGTCACCGAAATAGACCGTCTGCCCGGATTCATCGATGTTCTGGAAAAGCGAGAACAGCGAGTAGTAGTCGCGTTGGGTGATGGGGTCGTACTTGTGGTCGTGGCATCGCGAGCACTCCATCGTGAGGCCGAGGAACGCGGTGCCGAAGGTGTTCACGCGGTCCACGACATAGTTCACGCGGAACTCCTCCTCGACGATCCCACCCTCCTCGTTCTGGAGATGATGCCGGTTGAACGCGGTCGCGAGGCGCTGCTCCTTGGTCGCGTGCGGCAGCAGGTCGCCGGCGAGCTGCCAGGTCACGAACTGGTCGAAAGGCAGGTTGCGGTTGAAGGCGCCGATGACCCAGTCGCGCCACGGCCACATCGGGCGATAGCGGTCGGCCTGGAAACCGTGGGTGTCGGAATAACGGGCGAGGTCGAGCCAATCAGCGGCCATCCGTTCGCCGAAGCGGGGCGAATCGAGCAACCGGTCGACGAGACGCGCATAGGCGTCCGGCGAAGGGTCCCCGACGAAGGCCGCGACCTCCGCGGGCGTCGGCGGCAGACCGGTGATATCAAAGGTCGCGCGGCGGATCAGCCGCTCGGCATCGGCCTGGGGCGCCGGCTTCAATCCTTCCGCCGCCAAGCGCGTCCGGATGAACGCGTCGATCGGGCTACCGGCCTTGGCGCCGGGCCCGTCGACCGAAGGGACCGCCGGCCTTGCGACCGGCTGGAAGGCCCAGTGCGCTCCCCATTTCGCGCCTTCGTCCACCCATCTACGGAGCGTGTCGATCTGGGCGGGGGTGACCGTCCGGTGCGATTCCGGCGGCGGCATCTGCTCGTCGGGGTCCTTCGACAGGAGACGCTGGACCAAACGGCTCTCGGCGCTCTTGCCCGGCACGATCACGGCACTGCCCTCCTTGTCGAGGCGGAAGGCGCCTTCCTTGGTGTCCAGTCGCAGCTTCGCCTTGCGGGTGGCCTCGTCGGGCCCGTGGCAGTGGTAGCACTTGTCGGAGAGGACCGGCTGGACGTCGCGCCCGAAGTCGACCGCGGCGGTCGCCGACCCCGACGCGGTGAGCAGGCCGGCGAGGACCGCGAAGACGGGGCGGAGCGCGGCGGTCGGACGCGGGGCGGCTTCGAGGATGGACTTCACGCGGCGGCACCATCGCCGGACCGCGGCTTGGATCGCAACGGGGAGCATATCTCAGGGTTTTGACCCGTCCGCGCCGGCTCGAATTCACCGCTTCATCGGGACGGGCTCAACGGACGCAGACGAGCGCGACCTCGCGCAACGGGCGAAGCGTCCGGCCGACCGCGCGGAAGAGCCGGAATCCGCGTTCTCCGGCCCGCAGCTTCACCGCGAGCTTCGCGGCGAAGCGGTCGTAGCCGTAACGGCGCAGACCGCCTTCGCGGAAGCCGAACCCGGCGACGCCGACCAGGTTTCCGAGCGTCTGCACGTTCCACGCGTAGAGATGGTGGTTCGGTTCCGCCGGATCGAAGCGCCGATACCGGCCTTCGCTCTCGTAGGGGACGGCGAGAAGCAAGCAGCCTCCCGGCCGCAACAGGCGACGGATCTCGACCAGCACACCGAGCGGATCAGGCACGTGCTCCAGCGCGTGATGGCAGATCGCGACGTCGAAGGAACCGTCCGGCAAGGTCGACGTCTCCTCGACGAACGCGGCCCCGGCGGACGCCACGTCGGCGCGGACGTTCTCGGCGACATCGTGCCCGACGCGACGGGCGCAACGCAGCGCCGCGAGGTTCCAGCCGTAACCGCAACCGAACTCGAACACCGAGTCGTCCGGACGGACGTGCGGTCGGAAGAGCTCCGCCCGTGCCCGCGACACCCACGGCACCGCGACCACCGGCAGCGCGCGCTTGTTCTCATGATAAGCGCGGCCCGCTTCGCCGCGGTAGGCGGCCCGGGCGGAATCGGCGTCGGCAGACATCGCGACACCATGGCGCGGCGGTCGTCCCCGGCGCCAGCGCGGAGCGCGGAGCGGGTGCGATTGGAAGTGGCGGACCGTTTTTGCGGAGTCGCGCTCTGCTGATCGCCCACCTCCGATGCAGCGGAGTGCCATCTGCTCTTTGGAACAGATAAATCTGGAAAGCAGGAAAACAGGAACGGAACCGGCGAAGCTCGGGTTTTCCTGCTTTCCTGTTTTCCAGATCCTCTCTCCGCCCCGTATTTTTATCAGAGCACGCACAACTCTGTCCCGGCTGTTCTGTCCGCCACTTCTGATCGCACCCGCGCGGAGCGCGACCGCGAAAACGCCCAAGACCAAGGCGGTGGAAGACGGGTTCATGATGGCAACGGCACGGTCGCTGAACCTAGAACTGTGATATTTACAGTGCTGACTGCGATTTCACCTTCGCGTGCGGGCGCCCTCGCTGGACCGGACCTTGATTTCGAACTCTCCGCGGGCAGGCGGGCGCCTTCGTCGAGGACGACCTGCACCCCGGCCAGCAGCCTGCTTCGGAGGCGATGACAAGGCGCCGCCCGAAGCCACGGGACCCGACGTCGGGTGGCCCGTGGTCCCGGCGGAAAGGGAAGGCGGGTCACTTCGGCTCCAGCACCCGGCAGACTCTTCCGAAAGGCTTCTAGCGCGCCTTCGCCGGCTTCAGATGGCGGTCGGCGAAATCGAGATACTGCTCCCAGTCGTAGGCGGTGAGCGCGTGTTTGCCGGTGCGGATGTGGTAGCCGAGCGTGCCACCCACCGGGGTGTTGACCGGTGGCATCACGGCCACGCCCAGACCCGGCTTGCCGAGCAACGCGTAGACCGGCTCCGCATGCTGCGTGGCGAGGAATTCTCCGCGCGGATCAGCCCACCGGTCCTCCTCGGCGCTGGCGACGTACACCGGGCGCGGTGCGCCGAGGGCGATCAGCTCGTGCTGGTCCACCGGAAGGGAGGGGACGTCGTGGTTGTAGTCCTTGAATCTTCCGCAGAACCAGTGCGGAAAGCTCGTGTTGATGCGCCAGACGGTCTCGCCGAACCACCGCCGCGCGAGCGCCGCGCCGCCTTCGCCGGATTCGTTGGCGACGACCATGGCGAACCGTTCGTCCTGGGCGCCGGCCCAGAGCGACGTCTTGCCGAGGCGCGAGTGCCCGATGACGGCGACGTGCTTGCCGTCGATGGCCCGGTCGGTCTCCAGGTGGTCGAGAGCGCGGCTCAGGCCCCAGGCCCACGCGCCGATGGCGCCCCATTCATCGGGAGCGAAGACATGGGCGGGGCCCTCCTTGGCGACCGCGCCGCGGAGGCCGGTCTTCCAACCGCCATCGAAGTCCGCCTCGACGTCGCCGTAGTAGATCGTCGCCACCGCGTAGCCGCGGGCGAGGATCCGCTCGATCGGCCAGGCGGACGCCTCGCTGCCGCGGGACCGCTCGTTCGCGACGTGGTCGGTGATGCCGGTCTCCTTGCGGTTCGCGACCCAGCTCCGGGCAAGCGGCACGCCCGGATCGAGCGTGACCGCGTGGTTGCCGTTGAAATTGTAGCCGACGAAGGCCGGGACCCGGCCGACGGCGCTCTTCGGCAGATAGATCAGCATGTCCATCGCCGGGCCCTTCGGGTCGGACGTGAGCGGGACGCGGACGATCTTCCGCACCGCCACGCCAGCGAGAGCGTCGGCTTCGGTCGACAGCACCTTGCCCTTCGGGCGGGGCAATCCCTTGGGCGTGCGGCCGTAGACGTGGGAACGATAGAGCTCAAGGAGCTCGGCGCGGCGTTGTCTCCACGCTGCGGCATCCTGGACCGGCCGACCGTCGGCGAAGACCAGCGGATCCGGCAGCGTGTAGCGCGGGACCTTGCTCTCGTCCTCGTTGCTGGGGATGGCTTCGGCGGCGATGGCGCTCGACACAACCGCGAGCAAAGCGACCACGCGGAGCCAATTCAATCGGGGATCCATGGCCGGATCTTGGGAGGCGGAAGCCGCGCGGTCAAATCTCGGGATCGGCGGTGATGTCCAGATCTGGAAAGCAGGAAGGCAGGAAAACAAGCGAGGAAGACAAGGAATCAAAGCTGCGGCTCCTGCTTTCCTGCTTTCCAGATTCCAATCAGGACACTGCCCCTCCCTCGTCCTTCTCGTTTCTTTGCGTCTCCGCGCCTTTGCGTGCGCCGCTTTCCCGCTCAGAGCAGATGCCCCATGCGCTTGCGCTTCGTGTCGAGATAAGCCGCGTTGTGGGGATTGGCCTTCACGCGGATGGGTAGCTGCTCGACGATCTCCAGGCCGTAGCCTTGCAGGCCGACGACCTTCTTCGGGTTGTTGGTCAGGAGGCGGATGGTCTTGAGGCCGAGGTCGCAGAGCATCTGCGCGCCGACACCGTAATCGCGGAGGTCCATCGGAAAGCCGAGCTTCAGATTGGCGTCGACGGTGTCGAGGCCGCGCTCCTGGAGCTTGTAGGCCTGGATCTTGGCGGCGAGACCGATCCCGCGGCCTTCCTGGCGCATGTACAGGATCACGCCGCGGCCTTCCTTCTGGATCCGCTCCATCGCCGCATGGAGCTGCGGCCCGCAATCGCACCGCCGCGAAGCGAAGACATCACCGGTGAGGCACTCGCTGTGGACCCGCACCATCACGCCCGGCTGGCCGGAGACGTCGCCCTTCACCAGCGCGAGATGGTGGCCGCCGTCGATGTTCGACTTGTAGAGGTGCAGGTCGAAATCGCCGTGGTCGGTCGGCAGGGTGATCTTCTCGATGCGCTCGACCAGCCGTTCGGAGGCGCGCCGGTGCTCGATCAAGGCCTCGATGGTACAGATCTTCAGGCGGTGCTTGGCGGCGAACTTCCGCAACTGCGGCAACCGGGCCATCGTGCCGTCGTCGTTCATGATCTCGCAGATCACGCCGACCGGCCGGCAACCGGCGAGCGTCACGAGGTCCACCGCCGCCTCGGTGTGGCCGCTCCGCTGGAGCACGCCGCCGGGCTTGGAACGCAGCGGGAAGATATGGCCGGGCTGCACGAGGTCACCGGCCGTCGCCCGCGGATCGGCGATGAGCTGGATGGTCCGCGCGCGATCGGCGGCGCTGATGCCGGTGGAGATGCCCGATGCGGCGTCGACGCTGACCTGGAAATCCGTTTTGAAGGACTCACGGTTGCGGGCGACCATCTCGGCGATGCCGAGCTGTTGGAGGCGTTCACCGGTCGTGGGCACGCAGATGAGGCCGCGGCCGTGCTTGGCCATGAAGTTGACCGTCGTCGGCGTGGCCTTCTCGGCAGCCATCAGGAGGTCGCCCTCGTTCTCGCGGTCCGCGTCATCGACCACGATGACCATCTTGCCCCGCTTGAGATCGGCGAGGACGGCCGGGATTCCATCAAATTTCTGTGGTCGCACGCCGCGCACGATAAACGGCGTCCACAGGGTCGCCAAAGACAAACCAGCAGGTACGACAGGAACCGGCGGCCACGGGTCGCGGGCACGTCCGAGGCGCGCCCCCGGGCCGACCCACCCCCTCCGGAGCGTCTGTTTCCAGCCGGTCCGTAGGATATGGGTCCAATCTTGGAATCGGGCGTCAGGCCACAAGGCAAGAGCGGGGAAAAGACCTGATCGCGCGGAGCTGAACATCAGCCGAAAGCACCTCCCGAGAGCTACGGGCCACCCAGACACGCCCGATCAAAGGACTTGAACTTCCGTCCTCGGGCTCTTAAATCCGCCGCGTCCCCAGTAGATTTTAAATCCCTCCGTGTGGAGGGATTGGCGGGCTTGGGCGGTGTAAACCGTGTGTCACCCCCAAGCCCGCTTCTTTGTTTCCGGGACCGGCATCGCGGACTTTGTCGGCTTGGCCGTATCTAAGCGCCTGCCTGAAAAGTAGGACAGTGCCTCTGGCCTGTCTGTTCCGGGGCTTCCAGCCCCACGCCAGTCAAGCGGTGCCACGGGCTGGAAGCCCACGCCAGACAGGCAGACAGGCTGGAAGCCTGTCCTACTAGGCCGGCCGGCCCTTCTCAAACAGGATCTAAAACCGGAGATGGGCCGAGTTTTGGCTGGCTTGGACCGCCGCGAGGGCTAAAACCAAGAGGTCCCACACGTTTCGTCGCGCATACCATGAAAGCAAACTCTCCACATCGCCCGGCCAAAGGTTTCACGCTCATCGAGCTGCTCGTCGTCATCGCCATCATCGCCATCTTGGCGGGGATGTTGTTGCCGGCACTGGGCAAGGCCAAAGCCAAGGCGACGGCGATCGCCTGTCTTGGCAACACCAAGCAGCTGGGGTTGGCCTGGATTCTCTACAGCGGAGATTTCCGGGAGTCGCTTGTCCCCAACAACCCAGGGAACGCCCCGGGCTCATGGATCATCGGCGACGTCAATTCCCAACCCGGCGACACCAACCTGCTCAACATCCAGAACGGGCTGTTGTACAAATACAACACCGCTCCCGGCATCTATGTCTGTCCGGCCGACGACTACAAACGAGCCGGCAAGCAGAAGATCAAACGCGTCCGCAGCTATTCGATGTCCGGCCAGATGAACAGCGAAGTCGACTGGGTGAACCCGAAGTACAAGGTGCGAAAGAAGACGTCCGACATCGTCGCGCCCGACCCATCGGGTGCCTTGGTCTTCATCGACGAGAGCAGCAAGACCCTCGAGGACGGTTATTTCGCGGTCCAGGTGGACAACAAGATCTGGCAGAACGACCCGTCCGACCGCCACAGCAAGGGTGCCAACATCACCTTCGCCGACGGACATTCGGAGATATACCGTTGGGTCGAACCAGATACCGGTAAGCACAACTACGACGCCCCGGCGAGAAAACCCGTCGACCGGGATTTTACGCGCCTTGCGTTGACCATCGCCATCAAGCAATAGGTCTCCAGCGCCCGTCCGTGCATCTTCCAGCAGCCTGAAACAGAAATCGTAAATCCATGAGATTCGGCATCAATTCCTTCCTCTTCGCCTCTCCGTTCACCGACGAGAGCACGAAACTCTTCGCCCAGTTCAAGAAATGGGGCTTCCAGACGGTCGAGATCCCCATCGAGGACCCGTCGCACATCAATGCTGCCCACGTCCGCGCCGAACTCGACAAGGCCGGCCTGGCCTGCGGGTCCATCTGCGCCTGCATGGGACCCGGCCGCGACTTCCGCGGCACGGCCGAGGAGCAGAAGACGGCGATGGTCTACTGCAAGGCGCTCATCGACCAAGCGGTCGTGCTCGGTTGCCCGTCGTTGATCGGCCCGGTCTACAGCGTCGTCGGCAAGGCGGACGCCGTGGAGCCCAAGCAGCAGCCCAAGGAATGGGCGCTGGTGGTCAAGAACCTCAAGGTGCTCGCCAAGTACGCCGAGAAGAAAGGCATCCAGATCTGCGTCGAGCCGCTGAACCGGTTCGAGACCGATTTCCTCAACACCTGCGACCAAGGCCTCAAGCTGATCGCCGACGTCGGCTCGCCGGCGCTCAAGCTCCACCTCGACACGTTCCACATGAACATCGAGGAAAAGAACCAGGCCGCCGCCATCAAGAAGGCCGGCAAACACCTCGCCCATTTCCACGCCTGCGGCACCGACCGCGGCACGCCGGGCAACGATTCCCTCCAATGGGAGCCGATCGTGAAAGCGCTCAAGTCCATCAAGTACACGGGCGACGTCGTCATCGAATCGTTCACGACCGATGTGAAGGTCATCGCCCGCGCCGCCGCCATCTGGCGCCGCATGGAGCCCACCCGCGACGAGATCGCGGTCAAGGGCCTGAAGAACCTCAAGAAAGCGTTCGGCGCCTGAGCTCCCTCCTCCGACCCACCATGAAAAAATTCAGCACGTTCCTCGCGACCCTGACGTTGGGCGCCTTGGCGTTCACCCAGACCGCCTGCCGCACCACGGCCGACACCGACAAGGGCTTCATCCCGCTGTTCGACGGCAAGACGCTCAAGGGCTGGCAAGGGGTGGCCAACCATTGGCGCATCCAAGACGGCGCCATCACCGGCTATACCGAGAAGGCGGACCCGCTCAAGAACAACACCTTCCTGGTGTGGACCAACGGCACGGTCGACAACTTCGAGCTGCGCTTCCGCTACCGGATGATCGGCGGCAACTCGGGCGTCCAGTACCGCAGCAAGCTCATCGACCCCGAGAAGTTCATCGTCGGCGGCTACCAGGCCGATTTCGAGGCCGGCAAGACCTACAGCGGCATCCTGTACGAGGAGCGCGGCCGCGGCATCCTCGCCGAACGCGGGCAGCGCACGCGCATCACCGAGGAGAACGGCAAGACGAAGATCACGAAGGTCGGCGACCTCGCCTCGTCCGCCGAGCTCCAGGCGAACATCAAGGACGAGGACTGGAACGACTACACCATCATCGCCGATGGCAACCACCTCATGCACTTCATCAACAACCGCATGACCATCGACGTGCTCGACGAGCAGTCGGCCGCCGCCGCGAGATCCGGTATCCTCGCCCTGCAGATCCACGTGGGCCCGCCCATGATCGTGCAGTTCCGCGACATCAAGATCAAGAAGCTGCCCTGAGCCGCGCTGGATCCTCCGAAACGGACGGGACGCCCTAAAGGCGTCCCGTTCTCGTTTTCAGACACGGCTCCCGAAGCGGTCCGACAGCAGATTTCACCTTGCTAGCGCAGGTCGCGGACGGGATTTTCCGGCAGCGTTCTCCCACATCCTGACCACTTTCTATGGCCCCATCCGATCGTCTCTTTTTCCGGACCTTGTCGCGCGCCGTGCTTTCGACCTGCGTCCTCGGTGTCGCGGTCGCCGCATTGGTCGCCGGCTGCGCGACGGGCGGCGCGGGCCAGGCCTCGATGGCGCCGAAGCGCATCCTGCTCATCGCCGGCCGCCCGAGCCATCCGCCCGGCATGCATGAGTTCCGCGCCGGCACCCTGCTGCTCCAGAAAAGCCTCGCGGGCCATCCCGGCGTGACGGTCGAGGTCTATTCCAACGGCTGGCCGACCAAGGTCGAGGGCAGCAACCGCGTCGACGACAACTCGGTCTTCGAGGGCGCGGCCGCGGTGGTGATCTACGCGGACGGCGGCGGCGGACATCCGGCCATCAAGCCCGACCGCCTGAAGCTGATCGACGGGTTGGCCGCGAAAGGCGTCGGCCTCGGCTTCGCGCACTTCGGCGTGGAGGTCCCGGCCGGCGAGCCGGGTGCGGCGATGCAGCGGTGGATCGGCGGGCATTATGAACACCAGTTCTCGGTGAACCCGATGTGGTCCCCGACCTACGAGAAGTTCCCGGTGCATCCCATCACACGCGGCGTGAAGCCGTTCAGCGACCGCGACGAATGGTACTTCAACATGCGCTGGGTGCCCGATGAGGCCGCCCAGAAGCGCATCACGCCCATCCTCGTCGCCACCCCGAGCGACGCCGTGCGCAAAGGCCCGTACGTGTATCCCCCGGGGCCGTACCCGCACATCGTCGCCGCGAGCGGCCGCCAAGAGACCATGATGTGGGCCTTCGAGCGGCCGGACGGCGGACGCGGCTTCGGCTTCACCGGCGGCCATACCCACGCGAACTGGGGCGTCCCCAGCCAACGCAAGGCGCTGCTCAACGCGCTCCTCTGGATCGCCAAGGTCGAGGTCCCCGCCGGCGGCGTGGAATCCGCCGTCACCGAGGACGACCTCAAGCAGGACCTCGATCCGAAGGGCAAACGTTGATCGCCTAGGCCCATGGCTGGACCCTCACCGGCCGGGCGGCCGCCGGACGACTTCGGCGCGCCCGCCCTCCTCGCGCGGATCCGCGGCAGCTTCCGTGAGGGTGCCGTCAACGGTGCGCGCGAGCTGACCTTCGGGGCGTTCGGCACCGGTTGCCGCATCGCCTTCGTCGCCACGCCGCCGGTGTCCGAAGCTTTCTCGACCGCGGTGCTGGCGTGGGTCGCCGCGTTCGAGGCGAAGTGGTCGCGCTTCTGGGACGCCTCGCTCGTCAGCCGCATCAACGCCGCCGCCGGCAAGGAACCGGTCGCGCTCGACCCCGATGCCGACCGCATCTTCGCGCTCTGCCACGAGCTGCATTTCCTCACCCGCGGCGTCTTCGACCCGACCGCGCTGCCGCTGCTGAAACTCTGGGATTGGCGGCGTCAACGGACCGATCTGCCCACCGATGCCGAGATCACCGAGGCGAAGGCGCGGGTCGGCTGGCGCGGGGTGCAACGTGCGCCGGGCAAGATCTTCCTGCCCCGCGACGGCATGGGCATCGACCTCGGCGGCATGGGCAAAGAATACGCCGTCGACCAGGTCGCTATGCTCGCCCGCGCCCACGGTTGCACCAGCGCGCTGGTGGATTTTGGTGCGGATATCCGGGCGTTCGGACCGCCGCCCGATGGACGCGCGGCATGGCACATCGGCCTCGAGGATCCCCGGAATCCCGGGGCATGCTGGACCGGCCTCGCCGTGCTCGATGCCGCGGTGGCGACCTCCGGTGATTACGTGCGGAAGTTCGATGCGGGCGGGACCCGCTACGGCCACATCATCGACATCCGGACCGGCCGCCCCGTGTCCAACGGCGTCCTCTCGGTGAGCGTGCTCGCGCCCTCCTGCACCCAGGCCGGGATGCTCACGACCTCCATCTTCACGCTCGGCGCCGAGGAAGGCCGCAAGCTGCTCGACACCACGATGGGCGTGGAAGGCGCCATCGTGACGGAGACGCAGACGCTCGTGAGCCGCCGGTTCCATGCCTATGCGACGGCTTGAACCCGGGACCCGCCCATCCCGGTGGCGCGGCAGGTCCGCGCTGCACGGGGCTCGGGACCTGCTAAGCTCCTGCAGGTCTTCATGAAGTGGTCCCGTCCATCCGCCCTTCTTCTCTCCGCGTTGCTCCAGCTCGCGCCGTTGTGCCGCGGCCTCGCGCCCGAAGCGGCGTCGCTGGCGGCGCCTTGGACCATCGTGATGCGGTGGATCGTGGGCTCGATCGCGGTGAACGGCGCGTTCCATGCCGTGTCCGGAGCGACCGGCATCACGGTCACGCAAGGCACGGGCCCGAGCGTCAGCCCGAAGGGGACGAACGGTCTGGTCCTCTCCGGCTATCGGGTGCAGGTCACCAGCGCGGACTACGGGACAGCCAAAGCCTATGTCTTCAACGACTTGCCGGCGGGATTGAAAGGCAGCCTCCAAGGGGTGGTCACCGGCACGCCGACCGAGACGGGAACCTTCACCGTCCGGGTCACTGGATACGAAAAGAGCCCCCCCAGCGGACACAACTTCACGGCGAACATCAGCCTGCCCATCGCCGACCAGAATCCCGTCATCGTGCGTCCCCCGGCGGGCCGGACCGTCGCGGTGGGCTCGCCCGTCACCTTCGACGTCGCGGCCGAAGGCACGAGCCTCAAGTACCGCTGGCTGAAGGACGACATCGAGCTGGCGAAAGCGACCAACGACACCTACACGGTCGCGTCCGCGACATCGACCTCCGCGGGCAGCTACAAGGTCCGCGTGTCGAACGCCGCCGGGGTGGTCATCAGCGCGCCCGCGGTGCTCATCGTGACGGCCACAGGTCCGACCCTGCTCGTCCCGCCGACGGCCAAGACCGTGCATGAAGGTGAACCCACCTCGTTCCAGGTGACCGCCGAAGGCTCTGCGCCGCTCACCTACCAATGGAGCAAGGACGGGCTGCCACTACCCGGCGCCACGGCCGCGACGCTTCCTTTGGCCAAGGTCTCGGCCTCCGACGCAGGCGACTATTCGGTGGCGGTGACCGGTCCTTCCGGCACCACCACGACCCGTCCCGTGAAGCTGACCGTCGTCCCGCCGCTGGCCATCGCGCTTGTCTCGCTGACGGAAGTCCAGACGACCTTGTCCTTCGGGAGCATCGCCGGCGGGAACTACGTCGTGGAGGCGACCGACACTTTGGGAACCGGCTCGTGGACTTCCGTCCTGGCCGTGACCGCCGCCGGGCCCACGACGATCTTCAACGAAGCGCGTGGCTCCTCGCCGTTCCGATATTGGCGAGTCCGGACCCTTGCTTCGCAACAAGGCCGCGCAATTTTCTTTCTGTGACTTCTGCGGGCATCAGGTCGTAGGTGGGTATGAGGAGACGATGCTGAGGTAGATTTTTCCGGTTTCCCAATCTTCGGAGATCTCTGTGTGGGCTTGCCCTTGAACCCGTTGGAATGGCCCAGCCGGGACTCTGAACGCTGGTAGGGCTCGGCGCGCAACGCCGCTGAACGCTCGCGGACCATGGCCTCGTTGACGAGCAGGCGGATGCCCTCGGCGAAGCCGGCGGAGCC
>Ga0209443_1000293_pt1 | contig 33882 bp, 36 predicted proteins | sample LauGreBMM110DCMD_2_FD_187571 | JGI IMG/M metagenome (GOLD analysis project Ga0209443, IMG submission 187571) | Freshwater lake microbial communities from Lake Michigan, USA - Su13.BD.MM110.DCMD (SPAdes) (version 2) | ecosystem: Environmental > Aquatic > Freshwater > Lake | place: Lake Michigan... | reverse complement strand
AAACTAGTTCAAAAGATACTGAAACTAGTTCAAAAGATACTGAAACTAGTTCAAAATTTGCTGAAACTAGTTCAAAAGATGCTGAAACTAGTTCAAAAGATGCTGAAACTAGTTCAGCATAAACAAATCCGATGCAATTCCGTCGGTTAAAAACTTGCCTTTTTTGGTGGGTTTTAAAATGTTATCTTCAATAAAAACCAAATCGTCATTTAAGAATTTCTGAACTTGTTTCATCAAATAATCTAAGTAGGAAATTCCAAATTCCATTTTAATTTTATCTAATGAAACGCCCCAAATGGTTCGCAATCCCGTCATTATATATTCATTATACCGATCGGTAATGGTGAGGGTTTCCTCTTCATTTGGAAGTTGGTTTTCTTGAATTGCCTTTATATAAATTGAATTATTAGACACATTCCAACTTCTGGAAATTCCATTGTAACTGTGAGCAGAAGGACCAATTCCGATGTATTTTTTTCCAAGCCAATACGAGGAATTATTTTTTGAAAAGTAATTCTCCTTTCCGAAATTGGATAACTCATAATGAATAAAATCATTTGCTTCAAGCAATTCTACCAAAATAGAAAAGTGTTCTTGCGCAACCTCATCATTTGGTTTTTCTATTGCACCCGTTTGAATTAATTTTTGCAAAACCGTTTTAGGTTCAACTGTTAAAGCATAACTTGAAATGTGTGGAATGCCAAAAGACAAAGCCATTTCAATATTTTTTTTCCAAATATCATTCGTCATTCCTGGGATTCCATAAATCAAATCAAGAGATATATTATCAAAATATTTAGTTGCCATTTCCAAACATTTTTTTGCTTCCTCAGTATTGTGGGCCCGATTCATCAGTTTTAAATCGTCCTCAAAAAAAGATTGAATTCCTATGCTCAATCGGTTGATTTTGGTTTTTGACAATTCGATAATTTGGTCTTCAGTTAAATCGTCGGGGTTGGCTTCTAGAGTAATTTCGGGGTTTTCAATAACTGAGTAATTTTTGAATACTTCATCAATCAAAAATCTAAAATCTGCAATCTGCAATATAGAAGGTGTTCCGCCTCCAAAATAAATAGTTTCCACGGTTTCATTTTCAAACTCCCATTTGCGCATTTTTATTTCATTGGCAAGAGCCAAAATCATTTCATCTTTTTTCTTCATGGAAGTCGAAAAATGAAAATCACAATAATGACATGCTTGTTTGCAAAAAGGAATATGAATGTAGATTCCGGCCATTTTATTTTTTTACTCGCGATTCATTATTCTTCACAAATGCACCCCATCCTGTATAACTTTTTTCGCCAATTGTTTTTCCTGAATTGAAAAAATGACAAACCGCTGCAGCCAATCCATCCGTACTGTCGAGATTTTTAGGTAATTCTTTAAGTCCTAATAGTTGTTGTAACATTTTTGCCACTTGCTCTTTTGAAGCATTACCATTTCCAGTAATGGCCATTTTAATCTTTTTAGGTTCATATTCTGAGATGGGAATATCTCGCGAAAGTCCAGCTGCCATCGCAACTCCTTGTGCTCGACCGAGTTTAAGCATGGATTGTACATTTTTTCCAAAGAACGGTGCTTCAATAGCAATTTCATCGGGATGATGGGTTTCTATTAACTCAATAGTTCGCTCAAAAATGATTTTTAATCGTTGGTAATGATTGTCATATTTTGATAATTGCAATTCATTTAATTGCAAAAACTCCATATTTTTCCCAACTACTTTAATTATCCCGAATCCCATGATGGTGGTTCCTGGATCTATTCCTAATATGATTCTCTCTTTTGTCAATTTTGAATTCGTTTCAGTGTTTATTTAGTACTTTAGCCCATTATTATAAATTTATACAAATTCACCTTTTTTAGGGTTAGGTAATATGATTTCAATTTCTCACAAAGCTAAACAATTACTTGTTCTTTTAATCAAACTTTTAATTGTAGTGTGTGCATTTTATTTTATTTATGACCAATTAGCCAATAATAACAAATTGAATTGGGTACTTTTTTCAGAAAAATTCAACAAAAATAAATCGGTTTTAGGGATTTCCTTCCTATTATTATTAAGCGTATTGAATCGGTTTTTTGAAATTCTAAAATGGCAAAATTTAGTTTCTTACCTCCATAAAATATCGTTATTTGATGCTACAAAACAAGTTTTAGGAGCTTTAACAGCAGGGTTGTTTACGCCAAATGGAATTGGAGAATACGCAGGGAAAGCATTATTTTTCGAAAAATCTCAAACTAAGAATATTGTATTTTTAAATTTGATTTGCAATGGAATCCAATTGATTCTTAGTGTTGTTTTTGGAATTTTTGGTCTTTTATATTTAGGCTACGGCAAATGGGTTGTTTTTCTTTTAGCAGTACTTCTTGGTTTTTTAGTTTTAGGATTTGGATTAAAAAAAGTTAAAATTAAAGGGTATTCTATTACTGATTTAATTCTCAAAATCAATGAAATTCCCAAAAGTATTCATCGAAAAAATAATTACTTGGCGGTTTGTCGCTACTTAATTTTTTCTCATCAATACTATTTTTTATTTTTGGTTTTTGATGTGCAATTGCCTTATTTCACTTTAATGGCAACTATTTCAGCGGTGTACTTATTAGCTTCGTCATTGCCTACTTTTCAGTTTTTGGATTTTGCCGTAAAGGGAAGTGTGGCTTTGTATTTCTTCGGAAATTTGGGTGTAAATGAATGGATTGTAGTTTTTATAAGTACCCTATTTTGGTTTTTAAATATAGTTTTACCAGCGGTAATTGGAAGTTATTTTGTATTGGTATTTAAACCCAAATAACTATTCTGATTTTATAATTGCAGGCAAAATAAATTGGGTTTTTACAGGAAGTCCTCTTTTTGTTGCAGGGTGAACCTTAGGAAAATTCACCAATCGGGATTGAAGAATACTATCCACTTTAATGGTGTCGTAAGCGGTACTGTCCTTCGGAAATTGAGGTTCAAATTTCATAGTTGAATTTGGAAACACCGTAACTTTCACTTCAATGGTATCTAATTCAGGATAAAGTGTAGTTAGCGTATCTGAACTTAATTTCTCTTGGATAGTTTGAGTCAGAAATTCGAAAAAACATTGTTTTTGCATTCTCTGGTCTTTAATTTTATCACACTCTGAAAAGGACGGAAACTCATCTACTTCATTCCAATTAATAGCTTTCAACTCTTTGTCTAATAACTCCTTTTTTGATGGCACTTCACCGCCAAAGTATTGGCAGGAAGAAATCAAAATAAGTACTAGTAAAGCGAGGGCCTTTTTCATTTGGAATACCAATTAATATTTCAAAAATAAGGAATTATTATTTGGCATACCAAAAATTGCTTTAAAAAGTAAAAACACCTATTAAATCAGATGTTTTTGTACAATATTTTGATAAAAATAAAATTTCATATAAGATTTGAGAGAAATTATTACTTTATATTAATCTCCAAACCTTGATTTTATAGTAATAAAGTTTTGAAGTACTTCAGTGTTTTTTTCAATAAAAAATAAACAAAATCTAACTTTAAAATAAGAATATTTTTTGAGTTAACTAATTGTTATTCCATGAATAATAACTAAAAAAGAACGGACTCATCAGCAAAAAGCTAATTGAGTCCGTCTTAGTACCCGAAGCCGGAGTCGAACCGGCACGGTTTCCCACAGGTGTTTGAGACCAGCGCGTCTACCAATTCCGCCATTCGGGCTTGACAGACCATAAATAATAAAAATTACATCTACTATTTATACGCAATAAAAGAGAAAATGGTTATAAAAACCACCTCTAATTCCTTTAACACGGTGCAAATGTAGAAATTATATTTACATTTAATATATAAAATACTCTAAATTTTCCTTTCCCAGTTCAATTTTATTACTAAATTTGCAGCTCGGTAAAACGAAACACAACTAACTAACTACATCCGAGGCATTTATAAAATTTAGGGCTGTTTTTATAAAATAGCCTAATAATAATGGGTGTCAAGGAATAAAACAACAGATTAAAATGTCACATCAAGAACCAGAAGCAAAAATATTTGCGTGTTCCCAAAGTGTCTATTTGGCGGAACAAATAGCCAAAAGCTATGGAATGCCGTTAGGTAAAGTTACGTTATCTAAATATAGTGATGGTGAATTCCAACCTTCTTACGAAGAATCAATAAGAGGAATTCGAGTTTTTATTATTTGCTCCACTTTTCCAAGTTCAGATAATCTGATGGAATTGTTGCTGATGATAGACGCTGCAAAAAGAGCCTCGGCAAGACATATTACTGCTGTTATTCCTTACTTTGGTTGGGCTAGACAAGATAGAAAAGACAAGCCTAGAGTTCCAATTGGAGCAAAATTGACTGCGAAATTGTTAGAAACTGCAGGGGCTACAAGAATTATGACCATGGATTTGCATGCAGATCAAATTCAAGGATTCTTTGAAAAACCAGTAGATCACTTGTTTGCGTCAACTATATTTTTACCTTACGTTAAAAGTTTAAATTTAGATAATTTGACTATAGCTTCTCCTGATATGGGAGGTTCAAAAAGAGCCTATGCCTATTCTAAATTTTTAGAATCTGATGTTGTAATTTGTTACAAACAAAGAAAAATCGCCAACGTAATTGACACCATGGAGTTGATTGGTGAAGTTAAAGGTAGAAACGTTATTCTGGTTGATGACATGATTGATACCGGAGGCACATTGGCGAAAGCCGCAGATTTAATGATCGAAAAAGGCGCTTTGAGTGTAAGAGCCATTTGTACCCACCCCATTTTATCCGGTGGTGCTTATGAGAAGATCGAAAACTCAAAATTACTTGAATTAATAGTTACCGACTCCATTCCTTTACATCAGGAATCAAAGAAAATTAGAGTCGTGAGTTGCGCCCCACTTTTTGCAGAAGTAATGCAAATGGTACAAAACAACACTTCCATTAGTGGAAAATTTTTGATGTAACACAAGAAAGTCTTAAAGTCGAAAGTCTTAAAGTCTAAAAAAGCTAAAAGCCAAGTGCTAAAAGCTCATAAACAAGTATTTTATAATTATTAACTATATATTTTTACAATGAAATCGATTACAATTAAAGGATCAGAAAGAGAAAGCGTGGGCAAAGTAGCTACTAAAGCCATACGTAATGCTGGAGCGGTTCCTTGCGTGTTATACGGAGGAGATCAACCAGTTCATTTCTCAGCAGACGAAAGAGCATTCCAAAAGTTGATTTACACTCCTAACGCACACACTGTTGTGATTGAAGTAGGTGAAGGTAAATCATACAATGCCGTTTTACAAGACGTTCAAGTTCACCCTGTTACAGACAAACTTTTACACATTGACTTCTTTCAATTATTTGATAACAAAGAAATCACTATGGAAGTCCCTGTTAAAATTACAGGTGTTTCTCCTGGTGTTTTACTTGGAGGTGTTTTACGTTTAAACACTCGTAAATTAAAAGTGAAAGCGTTGCCTAAAAATCTTCCGGATTTTATTGAGGCTGACATTTCTGAACTTGAAATGGGGAATAAATTATATGTTACGAAATTAGTTTCTGACAACTATAAATTAATCCACCCAGACAACACCGTTGTTTGTCAAGTGAGAATTTCTCGTGCAGCTATGAAAGCAGCTCAAGAAGCAGCAAAAGCAGCGAAAGCTCCTGCAGCGAAAAAGAAAAAATAATAATTTTCGAAATACTCAAGAAAGCATCAGTTTTACAACTGTTGCTTTTTTATTTATAGGCACAAAAAAAACCGTTCAATTAGAACGGTTTTTTTATAGTCTAAACTATATTAGATTGATTGAATGTGAAATTCAAAAAAGTGATTAATAACCACCACCTCTGTTGTTTCCTCCACCATATCCACCTCTTGAGTCTCCTCCTCGGCTGTTGTTGTTAAAACTTCTTCTTTCACCTTCTGGTTTTGGCTCCGATTTGTTTACCACAATTGCACGTCCTTGAACAGTTGCACCATTCAACTCATCGATCGCTTTTTGAGCTTCCTCATCGTTAGGCATTTCAACAAATCCAAATCCTTTACTTCTTCCAGTAAATTTATCAGTAATAATTTTAACTGAGTCAACAGCTCCATAAGCCTCGAAAGACTCTCTTAAATCTACTTCCTCAATACTAAAAGGAAGACTTCCAACAAAAATATTCATATGTAATTTTTTATAAATTCCTCAAATGTAGTCTAATTATTATCGATTCTACTATCATTTCGGTTATTTATGATAATTTTAAGGTGAATCATCAAATTCCTCCGTTTTTAATTAGAATTGAAAAGTAAAATTGAACTCCTTTTTAATATTTAATTACCTTTGCAAAAAAATTCTTGATTCCAACTTCCGACATATTCAGCATTTCTAACCAAAAACAATTTGAGAAAATAGCACTAAAAGTGTTCCGATTTCAATATGAAAATAATTTGGTTTATAAAGCATTTTGCGACTTTATGAAAGTTAAAGTTTCAGCAGTTAAATCGCTTCAGCAAATTCCCTTTTTGCCCATTGAGTTTTTTAAAAGTCATACCGTAGTTTCAAATACCAATGTCATTCAAGAAACTTTTTCCAGTAGCGGAACATCAGGGCAAATCACTAGCAGGCATTGTGTGACCGATAGTTCTATTTATGAAGAAAGTTACCGAAAAGGCTTTGCTCAATTTTATGGAAATATTGAAGATTACGTGGTTTTGGCCTTGCTTCCATCCTATCTTGAGCGCGAAGGTTCTTCCTTAATATATATGTTTAAGGATTTAATTGAAAAAACAAATCATCCCGAAAGCGGCTTTTACCTCAACGAGTATCTATCATTAACTGACACATTAATTTCCCTTGACAAATCAGGTCAAAACGTAATATTAATTGGAGTAACCTATGCTCTTTTAGATTTGATTGAGCAACAGCAATTCCAATTAAATAATACCTTTATCATGGAAACGGGCGGAATGAAAGGAAAACGTAAAGAAATGATTCGCGAAGAATTGCACGACCAACTTTGTAAAGGTTTTGGGGTTACGGCGATACATTCTGAATATGGAATGACCGAATTATTATCTCAAGCTTATTCTTTGGGTAATGGCGTTTTTGAATGTCCTTCTTGGATGCAAATCCTGATTCGAGATCCCGAAGATGCGCTTACTTTCGTAAATGACGGAAAAACGGGTGGAATAAACATCATTGATTTGGCCAATATCAACTCTTGTTCTTTTATAGCCACGCAAGATTTGGGCAAAAAAAATCCCAATAACTCATTTGAAGTATTGGGACGATTTGACAATTCCGATATTCGAGGCTGTAATTTGATGATTTTATAAAAAGTTGATTTGGTTATTCGGTTATTCAGTTAACCGGAATTACGATCAAAAATTTAAAAAACTAAACCACTCGAATTACAAAATAATTTTTCTTTCCGCTTTGCAATAATACAAATTGGTTGTTGATCAAATTCGCATTTGAAAGGGTAAACTCTTCCGTAACTTTTTCTTTATTTACAGCAATTGAATTCGCCGATAACGCTCTTCTCGCTTCTCCATTGGATTTAAAAAACCCTGTTTTTTCATTTAAAACCGATACCATATCAATTCCATTGTCGATTTCATTTTTTGAAATATTGGCCTGAGTTACTCCATCAAAAACTTCTAAGAAAGTGGCTTCGTCCAATTGTTTCAAATCTTCAGAAGTGGCGTTTCCAAATAATATTGCCGACGCTTGAATTGCCTTTTCTAAATCGGCTGCAGAGTGAACAAAAGTGGTTACTTCTTCCGCTAATTTTTTCTGTAAAACTCTTAAATGTGCCGCTTCATGGTGCGTTGCAATTAAACTTTCAATAGTATTTTTATCTAAAAAAGTAAAGATCTTAATGTACTTTTCCGCATCTACATCAGTGGTGTTTAACCAAAATTGATAGAATTTATAAACCGAAGTTTTATCGGCAGTAAGCCAAATATTTCCACCTTCCGATTTTCCAAATTTAGATCCGTCAGCCTTTGTAATTAAAGGGCAAGTCATAGCAAATGCCTTAGCGCCTTCCGCATTCATTCTTCTCACTAATTCTGTTCCCGTGGTGATATTTCCCCATTGATCTGAACCTCCCATTTGAAGTAAACAGTTGTATTCTTTGTGCAAATGATAGAAATCGTAACCTTGAATCAATTGGTAAGTAAATTCTGTAAATGACATTCCTTCGCCTTCACCTGAAAGTCGTTTTTTAACCGAATCTTTCGCCATCATATAGTTCACCGTGATTCTTTTTCCAACATCACGGGCAAAACTGATGAAGGACAACCCTTTCATCCAATCGTAATTGTTCACCAAAATTGGCGCATTGGAAGCCGAAGAATTAAAGTCTAAAAATCGAGATAAAACGGTCTTAATCCCTTCCACATTATGATTTAAAGTGGCTTCGTCTAACAAGTTTCTTTCGTCAGATTTTCCCGATGGATCTCCAATCATTCCTGTGGCTCCTCCAACAAGGGCAATAGGTTTATGACCAAAATTTTCCAAGTGAACCAATACTATTATAGGTACGAGGCTACCGATATGCAAAGAATCAGACGTTGGATCAAATCCAATATAGGTTGCTGTCATTTCTTTCAACAATTGTTCTTCAGTTCCCGGCATAATATCGTGAACTAGTCCACGCCATTGCAATTCTTCTATAATATTCTTCATTTATATAACAATTTATGCAAAGATAAAATTTAATGTTGATTTGTTGATTTGTTTATTCGGTAATTCGAAAAAAAATATGTTTGCTGCTTCCTATTTTGTACTTTCGTAGTATGATATTAGTAACTGGTGCAACTGGTTTAGTGGGTTCTCATTTAACACTACAATTGCTGGAAAACGGAGAAAAAATTCGAGCTATTTATAGAAATCCAACTTCTATTTTGGCAACGAAATCGCTATTTGATTTGTATGAAAAAGGCCATTTATTTGATACTATCGAATGGATTCAAGCCGACATTACTGATGTTCCCTCTTTAGAAATCGCTTTCGCAAATATTGATTCGGTATTCCATTGTGCCGCGTTAATTTCATTTGACCCTAATGATGAAGATTTACTTAGGAAAACTAACATAGAAGGAACAGCAAATATTGTGAATCTTTCTATTTTAAATGGCGTAAAAAAAATTGGGTATGTAAGTTCAATCGCTGCTTTGGGAGATTTGAAAGAACACGAAACGATTATCACCGAAGAAACCGAATGGAATCCTGAACAACACCATAACGATTATGCCATATCAAAATATGGTGCCGAAATGGAAATTTGGCGAGGCCAACAAGAAGGGCTTCAAGTGGTGGTTTTAAATCCTGGGATTATTTTAGGCCCTGGATTTTGGAAACAAGGCAGTGGGAAACTTTTTTCGGCTGTTGCCAATGGATTAAAATTCTACACCAAAGGAACTTCTGGTTTTGTGTCAGTTATCGACGTGGTGAATTTATTGATTATGGCGATGGCAAAAATTGATGAAAATGAAAATGGACAACGCTATATTACCATTGAAAACAATTATTCTTACGAAACAATATTTAATGAAATTGCCATTGCTTTAACTATTGAAAAATCAAAATTTTACGCTGCTTATTGGCAAACGGAATTGGGGTGGAGATGGAATTGGCTAACATCAATTCTATTGAATAAAAAAAGATTAATTTCGAAAGAAACAATGCGGTCAAGCCACCAATTGGATTGCTATTCCAATGAAAAAGTGAGAAAGAAATTTGATTACCAATTTAAAAATGTGACTTCGTATATTTCAGAAATTGGAAAATTTTATTTTAAATAAAAACTACTTAACTGGCATAGGTAGAAGAGAAGTATTTTGTTTTTTTGACAACTCCATTTGGTCATCGATTCTTTTATTTACCGCATCAAAAATGGCCTTGTATTTTTTTACATCTGAAGCGTAATACTTATCACTATTGGCAAACTGAAGGCTGTCGATGTTGTGTTTTTTATAAATATACGTATTTGGATTGATCTTGTTCGTCTCTAAAACTAAGGTAGTTTGAGATTTCATGGCTTCCAAAACAGAGATATCAAAAAAAATATCGACCATTTTATCTTGATCAATTAAATTGCCAGGCTTTTCGATTGGAACATTTTGGCAACTTAAAAATAGTACAAAACAGAAGAATAAAACACTTGCTTTTTTCATATTTGAAATTTATAAAATACTAACGATCAAATAATAATCTTTTTCCACGACGAATCTCTTTCACTTTAAAATTATGATACACCAATTCGCCATTTACAAAAGTATGGGTAATTCTCGATCTAAAGGTAAAATCTTCAAATGGAGACCAACCACATTTTGCAAAAATATTGTCTTTATTAACGGTCCAAGGTAAGCCCAAATTTACAATTGCCAAATCGGCATAATAACCTACTTTCACAAACCCTCTTTTTTCAATTTTAAATAGAATTGCAGGATTATGAGCCATTTTTTGTACGATTTTCTCCACTGAAATTTTACCTTGAAGATAGGCCTCAAACATCGCTACAACAGCATGTTGAACTAATGGACCGCCCGAAGGAGCCTTTAAATAGGACTGCTGTTTTTCTTCTAATGTATGCGGCGCATGATCCGTAGCAATCACGTCAATTCTATCGTCTAGCAAAGCTTCCCAAAGTGCATTTTGGTCGTGCTCCGTTTTCACCGCTGGGTTCCATTTGATAAAATTCCCTTTGGTATCGTAGTCGGCATTGGTAAACCAAAGATGATGAATGCAAACTTCAGCAGTAATTTTCTTTTGTTCCAATGGGATTTTATTGGTAAACAAATCCATTTCTTTCGCAGTAGAAAGATGGAAAATGTGCAACCTCGCTCCTGTTTTTTTCGCTAAAGCAATCGCTTTTGAAGAAGATAAATAACACGCTTCTTCACTTCGGATTAAATGGTGCGCTTGAACTGGAATGTCCTCGCCATATTCTGCCATGAACTTTTCTAAATTATTTTTAATGGTCATTTCATCTTCACAATGAACGGCAATAAGTAACGGGGTGCTAGAAAAAATTCGTTCTAAAACTGCTTCATTATCCACCAACATATTTCCGGTTGAAGAACCTAAGAATATTTTAATTCCAGCAACATTTTTAGGATTTGTTTTTAAAACTTCGGCTAAATTATCGTTGCTAGCACCCATCATAAAAGAATAATTTGCAAAAGAATTGTTCTCCGCAATTTGGTATTTTTCTTCTAATATTTCTTGGGTTAATGCATTCGGAATGGTGTTGGGCTGCTCGATAAATGAGGTGATTCCTCCGGCAACAGCTGCCCGAGATTCCGATTCGATATCACCTTTGTGAGTCAATCCAGGTTCTCTAAAATGAACTTGATCATCGATAGCACCTGGAATTAAGAAATTTCCTTCGGCATCAATTATTTTACAATCGGAAGATTTTGCACTTATAAAATCAGCAATTTCAACTATAAATTCATTTTCTATTAATACGTCACCTTCAAAAATTGATCCTTCATTTACAATTTTTGCGTTTTTGATTAAAATCCTATTCATTGTTTGTTGCTTATAATCTATTAAATAACTTACTTATTCTAAGGGAAATAACTCCAAAAATAGCTTCTTTAATTATTGAATTACTCATTTTTGATTGTCCCTTAGTTCGGTCGGTAAAAATAATTGGAACCTCAACTATTTTTAATTTTTTACAATAAGACCTGTATTTCATTTCTATTTGAAAAGCATATCCAATAAATTTTATTTTATCTAAATTTATGGTTTCCAATACGTTTCTTCTGTAACACATAAATCCCGCGGTAGCATCGTGAATTTTCATACCAGTTATTTTCTTAACATAATAGGAGGCGAAAAATGACAATAACACTCGGCTTAACGGCCAGTTTACCACATTTACTCCAGTTACATATCTTGATCCAATAGCAACTTCTGCACCCTCTTCACATGCTTGATATAGTTTTTCTAAATCGGTTGGATTGTGCGAAAAATCGGCATCCATTTCAAAAATATAATCGTATTTTTTATCCAAAGCCCATCTGAAACCAAAAACATATGCTGTTCCAAGTCCTGCTTTTTTTTCTCGATTTTCTAAAAACAATTGGTCTTTAAATTCCGATTGAAGTTCCACCACTTTCGCGGAAGTTTTATCCGGAGAATTGTCATCAACTATTAGAATATGGAAAGATTTTTTCAAGGAAAACACCGCTCTTATGATGGTTTCTATATTTTCAATCTCGTTATAGGTAGGGATTATAACAATACTATTACTCATAATTAATCAGTCAATTTCAATGCAAAAATAAACTTTTTATGTTTTAAGAATCATAATAATACTATAATAAATGAAACAGTTGAAAAATTTAGTAATTTTGCACCGTTATGATGGAACAATTACTACATCCTCGAATAGTTGAAAATAAAGATTGGGCTACCGCTTTGTTTCTATTTTCATTAGTTTTAATTGCTTTGTCGAAATCTCTTTTTGAAAATAGATTTAGCGAGTTTATTAAACTAATTGTCTCTGATAAATACCTAAAAGTTTATAAGGATTCTGGACTCATTATGAGTTGGTTTACTATATTTTTATTTATTGTTCAGATACTCTCTTTTTCTTTTTTTATCCATTTATTATTAAATAGTTTTGGTTACATAATCAAAACCGATTGGATATCCTTTATTCAAGTATTTACTTTCTTGACTGTTTTCGTTTTATCTAAGTATCTAATTGAAAAAATTATAGGCACAGCATTTGATATTGAGGAATTTGTAGATCAATTTAACCTTCAAAAAGTCAGTTACCGAACATTTATTGGGCTTTTTCTATTGCCAATAAATTGTTTTTTATACTATAACAACTCCATTTCTCATAATTTAATGTTGTTTTTTCTTTCTACAATACTGATAATCAATGTTTTTACCTACTTATTGTCTATAAAAAATTATCAAAATATATTCATAGGTAACTTATTTTATTTTATTTTGTATCTTTGCGCACTTGAAATAGCTCCCTACTATTTTATGTATTATTGGTTTACAAAAAATTAGCCTATTTAGAAAATGTAAAATATGAAAGTGAAAACAATTTTGGTGTCACAACCTGAACCTAAAGTGGACAATTCCCCTTACTTTGAGTTGCAACAAAAACACAAAGTGAAAATTGATTTCAGGCCTTTTATTCATGTAGAAGGGGTTAATGCAAAAGAAATTAGACTTCAAAAAATTGACTTAAATAATTTCACCGCAATCATTTTAACAAGTAAGAATTCTGTTGATCATTTCTTTAGGGTTGCCGATGAAATGCGTTACAAAATTCCTGAAGGGTTGAAATACTTTTGCCAATCGGAAGCGGTAGCTTTCTATTTGCAAAAATATGTGGTTTACAGAAAGCGTAAAATCTATCTGGGTCAAAAAGACTTTATTGATTTAACTACATTATTGAAAAAATATAAAGAAGAGAAATTCTTATTGCCAGCTTCAGATCAATTGAATGCTGAAGCAAAAATTATTCTTGATAATCTAAAAGTAAATTGGACTCAGGCTATATTTTATAAAACTGTTATGAGTGATTTAACTGATTTATCAGATGTATATTTTGATATTTTAGCGTTTTTTAGTCCAACAGGTATCAAATCTTTATTCAAGAATTTCCCGGATTTTAAACAACATAATACCCGAATCGCTGTATTTGGAAGTTCTACACAAAAAGAAGCTTTAGAACACGGACTTCGAGTAGATATTATGGCTCCAACTCCCGAAGCACCATCAATGACAATGGCAATTGATAAATATATTGCTAAAGCAAATAAAGAAAAATAACCTTTTTAAACATAAAAAAAGTCCTGAGTAAACTCAGGACTTTTTTTTATGAATTAATTATGCCCTACAATTGCGGGCCTGATATTATTAAGTTTTTACCTTCTTCGTTATCGGCATATTGAAGAAAATTGGAGACGAATAATTGTGCTAAATCAGTCGCCTTGGAATCCCATTCTGAAAATTCTGAATAAGTACTTCTAGGATCTAATATTTCAGAATGTACCCCTTCTAATGCTATTGGTACTTCCAAATTAAATATTGGAATTATCTTTGTTTCGGCTTTTTCAATAGAATCGTCAAGGATTCTATCAATTATAGCACGCGTATTTTGAATGGAAATTCTTTTTCCAGTTCCGTTCCAACCCGTATTTACCATATAGGCAGTCGCTTGGTGTTTTTCCATTTTCTTAACTAATTCTTCCCCGTATTTTGTAGGGTGCAAACATAAAAATGCTTTACCAAAACAAGCTGAAAATGTTGGCTCTGGTTTTGTAACACCTCTTTCTGTTCCTGCTAATTTAGCAGTAAAACCGGAAAGAAAATAGTACTTTGTTTGCTCAGGTGTTAATTTTGAAACTGGTGGCATTACTCCAAAAGCATCTGCCGTAAGAAAAATTACTTTGGAAGCATGCCCCGCTTTTGATATCGGCTTTACAATATTGTGAATGTGATCTATTGGATACGAAACTCTAGTATTTTGAGTTACAGAAACGTCTTTGAAATCAATTTTACCATTGGAATCAAGTGTAACATTTTCTAGTAAGGCATTTTTGGTAATTGCTCCATAAATATCAGGTTCATTTTCTTTACTTAAGTCGATAGTTTTAGCATAACATCCGCCTTCATAGTTAAAAACCCCGTCTTCATCCCAGCCGTGTTCGTCATCACCAATTAACTCTCTTTTTGGATCAGTAGATAAAGTGGTTTTTCCTGTTCCTGATAATCCGAAGAAAATAGCTACATCGCCTTTTTCTCCTTTATTTGCTGAACAATGCATTGAAGCAATTCCTTTCAATGGCAAATAGTAATTCATCATTGAAAACAACCCTTTTTTCATTTCACCGCCATACCAAGTTCCACCAATTAATTGGATTTTCTCAGTTAAATTGAAGGCTACATAAACTTCGGAATTCAAATTATGACTTTTATACTCTTTGAAACTAGTTTTTGAAGCATTCATAACCACAAAATCAGGCTCGCCAAAATTTTCTAATTCTTCGTCTGTTGGTCGGATGAACATGTTTTTCACAAAGTGAGCCTGCCAAGCCACTTCCATAATAAATCTAACTTTTAATCTGGTGTTTTCATTAGCGCCACAAAAAGCATCAACAACATATAATTTTTTGCCGGAAAGTTGTTCGGTAGTGTTGGCTTTCAAAGCATTCCAAGTATCTTGAGAAATGGCTTTATTATCATTTACCGCTTTATCAGAAGACCACCAAATAGTATCTTTCGTAATTGCATCATTTACAATGTACTTGTCTTTTGGAGATCGACCGGTAAAAACTCCAGTCATCACATTTACAGCACCCAACTCAGATAATTGTCCCTTTTCAAAACCTACTAAATTGGAATTTAATTCTTCATTATATAATAAATCAAATGAGGGATGGTAGATAGTGTCTTGGCTGTTTTTGATACCATATTTTTCCAACGAAATCGATATAGTAAATTGGTTGTAATTGTGCATAAAAATGGCGTTATTATAAATATTTATTTTACAAAAGTAAATATTTAAAACAATCTATTTTACATTTTTGATAAAAATTAATGATTTTTTCTGTGATAATTAACAAATAACCAAAACCAAGCGGTCAAAAATAACAATCCTCCAATTGGGGTTACAAATCCATAAGACTTAAAATTGAAGGGCAAGAAGCTGTTTAAAGCTAAAAAATACAACGAACCAGAGAAAAGCAGAATCCCAAATAAAGTGGTGAAATAGATGACTTTTTTAGCGGCATCTGTAATTGAATTTGTAGTTCCAACAAACAATAAAAATAGCGCATGGTACATTTGATATCTTACCCCTGTTTCAAAAGTATTGAGTTCTAAAATTCCAACCCTTTTCTTTAAGGTGTGAGCCCCAAATGCCCCAAATGCAATTGCGATAAATCCTAAAATCGCTGCTGCTTTTATAATTTTTCTGTCCATGATTTTTTTAAAATTTAATACAAAAATAAGCTTATATAATTTATTATTAAAACAATAAATCCTATTAACTATCAAAAATAATTTCAGTTTTTAAATAAAATTTAGTTATAAATATAACAAATTCATACATTTGTGTTATAAATTTAAATATGAGAAACATCTTAATCATTGGAGCTGGACGATCTGCTTCTTCTTTAATTCAGTATTTACTAGGAAAGTCTGTTGATGAAAATCTGCACCTAACCATTGGAGATGTCTCATTGGATTTAGCCAAAAGAAAAACTAACTCACACCCTAATGCAACTGCAATTGCCTTAGATATTTTTGATGAAATTAAAAGGAAAACGCAAATTCAAAAGTCAGATATTGTCATTTCAATGTTGCCAGCACATTTACATATTGAAGTCGCCAAAGATTGTATTTTCTATAAAAAACACCTCGTTACCGCTTCCTATATCAGCGAAACGATGCAAAGTTTGGACACTGCTGCCAAAGAAAAAAATCTAGTTTTCATGAATGAAATAGGACTTGATCCAGGAATAGACCACATGAGCGCCATGAAAATTATCGATGAAGTTCGGGACAAAGGTGGAAAAATGATCTTGTTTGAATCTTTTTGTGGTGGTTTAGTAGCACCTGAATCAGATACCAATTTATGGAATTACAAGTTCACTTGGGCGCCTAGAAATGTAGTTCTTGCAGGTCAAGGAGGCGCAGCAAAATTCATTCAAGAAGGCACTTATAAATACATTCCTTACCAAAAAGTTTTCAGCAGAACCGAGTTTATGGAAGTAGAAGGTTACGGCAGATTTGAGGCTTACGCCAATAGAGATTCGCTGAAATACAGGAGCGTTTACGGACTAGATAACGTATTAACTTTATACCGAGGCACCTTGAGAAGAGTCGGTTTTTCCAAAGCGTGGAACATGTTCGTTCAACTCGGAATGACCGATGATTCCTATAGTATGGACGGCTCCGAAACCATGAATTACCGCCAATTCACGAACTCTTTCCTACCGTATCACCCAACAGATTCTGTTGAAATTAAATTGAGATTGAACTTGAAAATCGATCAAGATGATTTAGTGTGGGACAAATTAGTGGAGTTGGATCTTTTTAATCCTAACAAAATCGTGGAATTAAAAAACGCAACTCCAGCACAAATTTTAGAAAAAATACTTTGTGATAGTTGGACGTTACAACACGATGATAAAGATATGATTGTGATGTACCACAAATTTGGATATGAAATCAATGGTGTAAAAAAACAAATCGATTCCAAAATGGTGTGTGTTGGCGAAGACCAAACCTATACCGCAATGGCAAAAACCGTGGGATTACCCGTAGCAATTGCCACCTTACAAATTCTAAATGGAATAATAACCACTCCCGGCGTCCAACTTCCAATAACAAAAGAAGTTTATTTACCCATTTTAGCCGAATTAGAAACCCTTGGTGTTGTGTTCAAAGAAGTTGAAATGCCCTACGAAGGCTACAATTCCAAGAGCATAATAAATTAGAAGATTATTTGTACTTTTACTTTTCAATTATAACCAAAAACACCATTTTGATTAAAATAAAAAAGTAATGAAACTCAATTCACAATCAGTAGAAATAGACGGAATAGATAAGGAAATTCTTAGGGATTTGATGGAAGATGCCCGTAAGCCAATTCTTCAAATTGCCAATAAAATTGGCATTTCAGGTGCAGCAATACACCAAAGGTTGCGAAAATTAGAACAATCGGGGGTAATTTCAGGTTCAAAATTCATTGTCAATAACAAAGTTTTGGGCTACAGCACTATGGCATTTGTAGGAGTTTACCTTGATAAAGCCGCGCGAAATTCGGAAGCTGTAAAAGACTTACGAAAAATCCCAGAGGTGTTAGAATGCCATTACACCACAGGAAATTGGTCAATTTTAATCAAAATCATTTGTCGCGATAACGAACATTTAATGAACCTATTAAATACTAAAATTCAAACCATAGAAGGGGTTTCTAGAACAGAAACTTTCATTTCCTTAGACCAGCAAATAGAACGACAGATCCAATTGTAGCGAGGAAGTTAATTCGGTTATGCGTTGATTCGGTTATAAAAAAGAGAGTAGCAATTAATATAGCTTTGACACGAATTGCACTAATTTTCACTAATTATTTAAGAAATTAAAAAAATTCGTGGCGATTCGTGTAATTCGTATCTAAAAAAAAGCGGGAAGCAATAATGCTCCCCGCTTTTGTTATTTTATAATTGACTCTATTTATCGTCTGTTCATGTAAATCATGATATAATACAATAAAGTCGCGATAGAGCCAATTGCAGCAACTACATAGGTTCTTGCGGCCCATTTCAAAGCGTCTTTTGCACCAGCTTGCTCTTCGTTAGTCAACATATTTTTGTTTTCTAACCAAGCCAAAGCTCTGTTGCTCGCATCATATTCTACCGGTAACGTAATAATTGAAAATAAAGTAGTAGCAGCAAAAAGCACAATTCCAATTAATAGTAAATTAGGGAATGTTTTCATCATGAAAATTCCTCCAATTAAAATCCATTGAACATAATTCGATGCAATGTTAACTACAGGAACCAATTGTGAACGAAATTCTAGCCAACTATAAGCGGTAGCGTGTTGCACTGCGTGACCACATTCGTGAGCAGCAACAGCAGCAGCAGCAGCACTTCTTTGATTATAAACTGCCTCACTTAAATTCACTGTCTTGTCAGCTGGATTGTAGTGATCCGTCAAACGACCTGGAGTAGAAATTACTGTTACATCAGTAATTCCGTGATCGGCGAGCATTTTCTCAGCGATTTCGGCACCGCTCATTCCGTTATTCAACTGTAATTTTGAATATTTTTCAAACTTATTTTTCAATTGGCGGCTTACCAACCAACTGAATAACATAATTAAACCTGCTAATAATAAATACATAATATTATATTTTAAAAAGATAAAGTTACAAAATCTACAGCAAATTACAAGCCAAATTTTTTGGATGCAATTTTGTCATTATCCCACTAGGTTAATTACCTTCCCTGGAACTATAATCACTTTGTTTGGCATTCTTCCCTCTAATTGCTTAATCGTTCGCTCGTCTTTCATAATGATTTCTTGAATTTCTGCCACTGATAAATCCAAAGACAATTCTATTGTAAACCGCATTTTCCCATTGAAAGACACCGGATATTCCTTGCTGCTTTCTACCAAATAGCTCTCGTTAACCAAAGGAAAAGGTTGCTCCGATATTCCTATGTGTGTTTTAGAAAGTTCCTTCTCCCCTTCTTCGGAGGGGTTGGGGGAGGATAATTGTCCCCACAATTCTTCAGCGATGTGAGGCGCATAAGGCGAAATTAAAACTGCCAACGGTTCTAAAATAGCACGTTCATGACAATTTTGCGCAGTTAATTCATTCACACAAATCATAAACTGCGAAACCGAGGTATTAAAGGAGAAATTCTCGATGTCTTCATTTACTTTTTTAATGGTTTTGTGTAAACTTTTCAAACTCTCTTTCGAAGGCTCGTTATTGGTTACAACCCAACCAGTAGCATCATCGTTATACAAACGCCAAAGTTTTTTCAAGAAGCCAAAAACTCCAGAAATTCCGGCTGTATTCCATGGTTTTGCTTGTTCCAATGGGCCTAAAAACATTTCATACAATCGCAACGTGTCTGCGCCATATTCCGCACAAATATTATCTGGAGTAACTACATTGTATTTCGATTTCGACATTTTTTCAACTTCACGACCCACAATGTAATTACCGTTTTCTTCAGTAATAAAAACAGCCTCTTTATATTCTTCTCTAGAGTTTTTGAATGCCTCAATATCCAATTCATTTGAGGTGTTTACTAATGAAACGTCAACGTGAATTGGTTGCACTTTTTGTTCGGCAATTTTGTTTTTGGAAACATAAATATTAGTTCCTTCCAATCGATAAACAAAAGCACTCATTCCCAAAATCATTCCCTGATTGATCAGTTTTTTGAAAGGCTCTTCGGTAGGTGCAAAACTTAAGTCTTTTAAAAACTTGTTCCAAAAACGAGAATACAATAAATGTCCGGTTGCATGTTCGCTTCCGCCAATATATAAATCGACATTTTGCCAATAGTCCAAAGCTGATTTACTTGCAAATTCATCATTATTGTTAGCATCCATGTAACGCATCCAATACCACGAACTTCCCGCCCATCCTGGCATAGTGTTTAATTCTAGAGGGAAAATAGTTTTATTGTCAATCAACCTAACACTTACAACTGAACACTGAACAGTATCCCAAGCCCAAATTGAAGCGTTCCCTAATGGCGGTTGTCCGTCTTCGGTAGGAAGATAATTTTCTACATCTGGCAAGGCTATTGGTAAATACTTGTAGTCAATCATTTGCGGTAAGCCATTTACATAATATACTGGAAAAGGTTCACCCCAATAACGCTGACGAGAAAATACTGCATCGCGCAATCGGTAATTAATTTTCCCTTTTCCTTGGTTTATTTTTTCTAATTCTTCTATAGCTTTCTTAGTCGCATGTTTGTAATTTAGTCCATTTAAGAACTCAGAATTGGCAATAACCACATTGTCTTTTGATCCGTAAGCTTCTTTTGAAATATCAATATTATCAAAAATATTTAGGATTTCAGGCATTCCTCCCGAAGCATCGGGATGATCTTTAAAAAAATTGGCAAAAGCATAATCTCTTTCATCACCACAAGGAACCGCCATTACGGCACCTGTTCCATATCCTGCAAGTACATAATCGCCAATCCAAACAGGGATAGGCTCTTTCGTAAAAGGGTGTTCAGCATAAGCGCCGGTAAACACTCCCGAAATGGATTTTATATCAGCCATTCTTTCTCGCTCAGATCGCTTTGCAGTTTTCTCAATGTAGGCTTCAACTGCCTTCTTTTGCTCCGGAGTTGTTATTTCTTGAACCAAAGAATGTTCGGGTGCCAACGTCATAAATGTAACTCCGAAAATGGTGTCGGGACGCGTGGTGAATACGTCTATATAATGTTGCTCACTTTCGACTTTCGACTTTTGACTTTTGACTTTAAAAGAAACCATCGCTCCAACTGATTTTCCAATCCAATTTCGTTGGCTTTCCTTGATGCTTTCGCTCCAATCGATATCATTCAATCCTTGTAATAAACGTTCAGCATAAGCAGAAATTCGCATGCTCCATTGTGTCATTTTTTTTCTAATAACTGGAAACCCCCCACGTTCAGAAACACCATTTACAATTTCATCATTGGCCAAAACAGTTCCTAAACCTGGACACCAATTGACTTCGGTTTCCGAGAGATAGGTTAATCGGTATTGTAAAAGAATTTTTTGTTGTTGTTCGTCAGAAAATGATTTCCAATCTGCAGCAGTAAATTTTTGAATTTCATCATCGCAAAAAGCATTTAATCCCGCAGTCTCGGGAGCATTTCCGTCTTTTTCGAATTCAGCTATTAAGGTAGAAATAGCTTCCGCTTTATCCGAATTGTTATTGTACCAAGAATTGAATAATTGGGTAAAAATCCATTGCGTATGCTTGTAATAATCGGAATTTGAAGTTCTGACTTCTCTTGACCAATCGAATGAAAATCCAATTTTGTCTAATTGTTCACGGTATCTTGAAATGTTTTCTTTAGTCGTTTTATCAGGATGTTGCCCCGTTTGAATTGCATATTGTTCCGCTGGCAACCCAAAGCTATCGTATCCTTGGGGATGTAAAACGTTGAAACCTTTATGACGTTTAAAGCGTGCATAAATGTCTGAAGCGATGTATCCCAATGGGTGTCCCACGTGCAATCCAGCCCCTGATGGATATGGAAACATGTCCAAAACATAATATTTTGGTTTGTCAGAATTGTTTTTTGCAGCAAATGTTTGGTGTTCAAACCAGTATTTTTGCCATTTTGATTCTACTTCAATTGGGTTGTATTTCATTTAATATGTGTTCTTCTTATTTATGCGATTTTGCTTTTATAAATGGAAATCTAAGTGCAAATTTACATTTATTGTACGAAAATTGAAACTTTGAACGTTATTAAGTTTGTTTAAAGAAATTCTTTGTTATTTTTACACTTTAATTTTATAATATATGAGTTCTTCGTACGATAAGTTTCAAAAACGCAGATTGATTTCTTCCTATTTTTCAGTAGTACTGAGTGTGTTTTTAGTATTATTTTTAGTTGGTATTTTAGGGTTATTTGTTCTGAATTCCAAGAAATTATCTGATGATTTTAAAGAACAAATTGCCATGACAGTATTCTTTAAAGAAGAAGCTCACGATACCATTATAAAAAATTTCGCAGCCGAATTAAAAACAGCTAAATATGTAAAATATAGTGTTTTTGTTTCTAAAGAAGATGCCGCAAAAGTGCATACAGAAATAATCGGTGAAGATTTCATGACGTTTATAGGCGCAAATCCTTTGCAAAATTCCTTTGACATTCACTTGAAAGCCAATTATATTGATTCTAATAATATCCGAAAAATTGAAAACAAACTTCGAGGAAACCCAATGATTTCTGATATTGTTTATGACAAACAGTTGGTGAACTTGGTAAACGACAACATTAAAAAAGTTAGTTTTTGGATATTAATAATCAGTGGATTTCTAACATTAGTAGCCGTATTATTAATAAACAGCTCGATGAGATTATCGATTCATTCAAACCGTTTTATCATTAAAACCATGCAAATGGTGGGCGCTACGAAAGCATTTATTAGAATACCATTCATATGGAAAAGTATAAAATTAGGTTTAATTGGTTCTGCTTTAGCAGTAGTTTCTTTGATAATCACTCTTCTTTATTTAGATTCTAGTTATCCAAATTTAGGAATCTTAGAAGAAAAATTCCTTATCACATTAGTGTTGTTAGGTGTTGTGTCTGTTGGAGTTGTTATCACTTGGCTGAGTACTTATTTTGCAACTCAACGCTTTTTAAATTTAAGAACAGACGACTTATATTAATTGTTATTCGTTGATTTGGCAATTTGTTAAATTGAACTCTTGCCATTCCACTTTTAAAAAAAAAATGAAATGAAAAACAACGATCAAAAACCGGAATTTCTATTTGAAAATGTAAATTACAAAATACTATTAATCGGTATTGGAGTAATCGCATTAGGGTTTATTTTGATGTCGGGTGGTGGTAGTGATGATCCAAAAGTTTTTAACGAAGCGGTTTTTAGTTTCAGAAGAATTCGCTTAGCTCCAACAGTGGTTTTAATTGGTTTTGGAATTACTATTTATTCTATTTTCAAAAATCCAAAAAAGTAATTAATGGATATTTTTCAAGCAATTATTCTTGCTATTATTGAAGGAGTTACAGAATATCTTCCGATTTCTTCTACAGGACACATGATTTTTGCGAGTTCTTATTTTGGAATTCAAAATGATGATTTCGTAAAATTATTTCAAGTTTCTATTCAATTTGGAGCTATTTTAGCCGTTGTAGCTTTGTATTGGAAGAAGTTTTTTGACTTCTCAAAATTCAATTTTTATATCAAATTGGCTTGTGCCGTAATTCCTGCTTTAGTATTAGGAAAGTTATTTGATGATAAAATAGAAGCCGTTCTAGGTGATCCAATTCCGATTGCAATTGTCTTGATAGTAGGCGGAATTGTGTTGTTGTTTATTGACCGAAAATTCCAAAATCCATCCGTTGTGGCAGAAGAAGATATTACAATTAAAAAAGCAGTGACCATTGGTTTTTGGCAATGTTTAGCAATGATGCCAGGAACAAGTCGTTCGGCAGCTTCTATAATTGGAGGAATGCAGCAAGGGCTAACGCGACAAGCGGCAGCAGAATTTTCGTTCTTTTTAGCGGTTCCAACGATGATGGCGGTAACATTGTATTCGGTGTTTTTGAAAACCTACGAAACTACTCAATTGAAAGGATACGAATTACTTTTGCAATCGAAAGATAATATAAAATTGTTTTTAATTGGGAATGTTGTTGCTTTTATAGTTGCTGTTTTAGCTATAAAATTTTTCATTGGAATTATAAAAAAATACGGCTTCAAACCTTGGGGTTACTATAGAATAATTATGGGAATTTTTCTTGTAATTTATTTTTCATATTTTAAATAATCAAAATTTGACTACCGCTGAAGACTACCAAAATGGACAGGTTTTATTGATTGACAAGCCTTTAAATTGGACTTCTTTTCAAGCGGTCAACAAAATTAAATATGCCCTAATTAATAAAGTTGGTCTTCCAAAAAAATTCAAAATTGGTCACGCAGGAACTTTAGATCCATTGGCATCAGGGCTTTTGCTTATTTGTACAGGCAAATTCACTAAAACAATTTCCGAATTGCAAGGCCAAGCCAAAGAATATACTGGCACTTTTTATATTGGGGCAACTACCCCTTCCTACGATTTAGAAACCGAAACTGACGAAACTTTTCCAATTTCACATATTGACGAATCCTTAATTCATGAAACAGTAAAGCAATTTTTAGGAGAAATTGACCAAAAGCCACCCATTTATTCCGCAATTAAAAAAGATGGTGTTCGCCTTTATGAACACGCTAGGGCTGGGGAAGTTATCGAAATTGCATCTCGAAAAACAACTATTCATGAATTTGAAATTACTAAAATCGCCTTGCCAGAAATAGATTTTAGAGTAGTTTGTAGTAAAGGAACTTATATTCGCTCATTGGCGTTTGATTTTGGAAAAGAATTAAATTCAGGAGCTCACTTAACTGCATTGAGAAGAACAAAAATTGGTGATTATCATGTTGAAAATGCGGTAGATGTAATTCATTTTGAAGCTAATTTATGAAGAAAATAATTACACTTTTGCTTATACTAATTTCAGGATCGACGTACTCCCAAGAAATTAAAAACCGCTATTACCAGGCGGAAATTGCTACTCCATTAATTATAAATTCAACTTACGGTCAAGTGAATTCTTTGGGTAATAGAAGTGATTATCGTTTTATTCCCGACGGATTGAGCTTTAAATTTGGCGTTGGAATTCATCAAAAAAAGTGGGCTTCCGTAGGAATACATTCAGGATTTGATTGGCTTGGCAGTAATAAATTAGTTGTTTTACCGGTATTTGCCAATTTTAAATTCAGTCCTAAAATAAGCGAAGACTCAAGAATTTATTTGCAATTAGGCTACGGAAAATCCATAGGGATTGGCATAGGTAGTTTAATTGGCGATTATAGAAAAATCAGTTTAGGCACAGAAAATGAAGATGGCTTTTCAATTTATATACAAGTTGCCAACTTCGGAATTCCATTAAATAATTTGGATTCTGTAAGTAGTCTGAGCATAGGAATTGCGTTAACTACCTTTTAATAATTCCATAATTTCCTTTTGCGTAGAAAGTCCTTTGTCGTGTAAATACCACATTTGCAATTCTGCTTTTATAGTATCATCAATAACTCCAAATTTATCTTTGTAATTCTGAACCAAATCAATAGCGCGTTTTGGTCTTGGTCCCCAATCTGCAATAACATCCAATGCGTTTTTATCTAAAATAATCAATTTTGGAATTGATTTTGTCCCGTAGGTTAAAAACAAATTCATCAAGTCTTCATTATCGTCCCGAAAAACAATTTTTAAATCGATGTGATCAGAAAATTCACTCATTTTATTGAATATTGGAAGTATTTGAGCCGCATCTCCGCACCAACCTTCAGCAATAACTAGCCAAATGTATTGATTTGAAATAGATTCTAATTTGGAATTTATCGCTAGATCTATTGCAATTGTTTTATCTAAACGATGCATTCTTGTTTCGTTCAAACGGCTGTAATTAACAAGAGCTTCGGATTGAATTGCGCCTGAGGATTTTCCTATTTGCAACAAATCAGCTACTGCTTTTCGGTAATCTTGGTAAGAATAACTATTATTTAATGCGGTTTCAAGTATCTCTTTCATCTCAAAATTTTTACAAATTTACGAAATAACCCAATTTTAATTATGATAATTATCACATTCAGATAAAATGTAACTATTTGATAAACTAGAAAGGTCAAAAAAATTGCGAACACTATTTAATAAAAAAAGAATATGTCTATATTTGCATCATACAACTCAAATAAATTATGAAATACAAAAGAATTCTTCTGAAACTAAGTGGTGAAGCGCTAATGGGTGACCGACAATATGGAATTGACCCAGCAAGATTGGCAGAATATGCCGAAGAAATCAAAAAAATTCACGATCAAGGTGTTCAAATTGCAATTGTAATTGGTGGTGGAAACATATTTAGAGGCGTTGCTGGAGCTAGTAATGGTATGGATCGTGTTCAAGGCGATTACATGGGAATGCTTGCCACCGTTATTAATGGAATGGCTTTGCAAGGAGCTTTAGAAGAAAATGGAATGTTAACTAGATTGCAAACGGCTTTAAAAATTGAAGCGATTGCAGAACCTTATATCAAAAGAAGAGCGGTTCGTCACCTTGAAAAAGGCAGAATTGTAATTTTTGGTGCAGGAACTGGAAATCCTTATTTTACTACTGATACTGCCGCCGTTTTAAGAGGGGTAGAAATTCATGCAGATGTTATTTTGAAAGGAACTCGTGTAGATGGAATTTACACTGCAGATCCTGAAAAAGATCCAAGTGCAACCAAATTTGATACGATTTCATTTGATGATGTAATCAAAAAAGGGCTGAATGTAATGGACTCAACTGCATTCACATTAAGTCAAGAAAACAAATTACCTATTGTAGTTTTTGATATGAACAAGGAAGGTAATTTACTAAAAATTTGCGAAGGCAAAAACATTGGAACAATAGTAAATGTATAAGCATTTTGCTGACAAAGCAATAATAAGTTAGATAAAATGACCGAAGAAATTGAATTTATTTTAGAAAGTACCGAAGAATCTATGCAAGGTTCTATTGCGCATTTAGAGAAAGAATTTTTAAATATTCGTGCTGGAAAAGCTTCTCCTGCCATGTTGGGAAGTGTATTTGTGGATTATTATGGAGCGGCAACACCGCTTTCACAAGTTTCTAAAATTAGTGTTCCCGATGCTCGAACGATTACGCTTCAACCCTTTGAAAAAAACATGTTGCAAGTAATTGAAAAAGCAATTATGATCGCTAATATTGGATTTAATCCAATGAACAATGGCGATTTAATTATAATTAGTGTGCCACCATTAACTGAAGAACGACGAAGAGATTTGGCAAAACAAGCGAAAGTTGAAGCTGAAGAGGCTAAAATTGGTGTTCGTAATGTTCGTAAAGATTCTAATAATGAAATAAAAAAATTAGAAAAAGACGGAACTTCAGAAGATATTTGCAAAAGCGCCGAAGAAGAAGTTCAGAATTTAACGAATAGTTTCATTCGAAAAATAGACGAACTTTTAGCTGAAAAAGAAACTGAAATTATGAAAGTCTAATTTTAATTAATTTCATTAAATCCGCTATATGAAGATTTTATATAAAAAAACCCATTTCTTTCGAAATGGGTTTTTTTATTTTAGGGAAAACTAGTTTTTTATGCTTCGAATGGAAGAATAGAAACGTAGGATTTATTTTCCCCTTTTTTCTGGAACTTAACAAGACCATCCACTCTAGCATGAAGCGTGTGATCTTTACCCATGTAAACATTTTCACCTGGATTGTGTTTTGAACCTCTTTGTCTTACGATGATGTTACCAGCAATAGCAGCTTGTCCTCCAAAAATCTTCACGCCTAAACGTTTTGATTCTGATTCTCTACCATTCTTCGAACTACCGACACCTTTCTTGTGAGCCATGACGTATACGTTTTAAAGTGTTATTATTCTTTTGTATCTTCTTTTTTAGCTTTTGGAGCTTTTTTTACTTTAGGTACTGCTACTTCTTCAGTCGCTACTACTTCTGCTGCTGCTTTTTTGGGAGCTGCTTTTTTAGGGGCTGATGCCGAAATTCCTTCTATTACAATTTGAGTAAGATACTGACGGTGTCCGTTTCTTTTTTTGTACCCTTTTCTTCTTTTCTTTTTGAAAACAATTACTTTATCTCCTTTTAAGTGTTGTAACACTTTGGCTTCTACTGAAGCACCTTCTATAGCTGGGGCGCCTAAAGTGATTGAACCGTTATCATCTAACAAAAGAACTTTATCGAAAGTAATTTTCGATCCTTCTTCACTTGCCAAACGATTAACATAAACCTTTAGATCTTTGCTAACTTTAAATTGATGCCCTGCTATCTCTACGATTGCGTACATAACAATATTGTTTAATTAATTTTTAAGAGTGCAAATATACCATTAAATATTTAATGTGCAACCCATTAAGTAAAAAAACAGAGTTAATCTGTAATTATTAGGGTTTTACATATTTATGAGGTTACTATTTCGTCATTTAAAAGTTAAATTCTGTTAAATAAATAGCGGATTAGTTACACTTAATTGAAAAAAAGTTATTTTTGAAGGACTATTTAATAAAAATAGAAAAATATAAACCAAATATTAATCTTTATGAAAAAATCTTTAATGGCTCTAAGTACAATGCTTATGCTAGGCGGAGTTGCTTCAGCTCAAAAAGTTGCTTTTGAGGAATACACTTTAGACAATGGTCTTCATGTTATTCTTCACAATGATGCTTCGGCACCCGTAATCATTACCTCGGTAATGTATCACGTAGGTTCTAAAAATGAAAACCCAGAACGAACTGGATTCGCTCATTTTTTTGAACACCTTTTATTCGAAGGAACAGAAAATATTAAACGTGGAGAATGGTTCAAAATTGTTACTGCTAATGGGGGAACCAATAATGCCAACACTTCAGAAGACAGAACTTACTATTATGAGGTATTTCCATCAAATAGTTTAGAATTGGGGCTTTGGATGGAGTCGGAAAGAATGATGCATCCTATTATTAATCAAATTGGTGTTGATACTCAAAATGAAGTTGTAAAAGAAGAAAAACGTCTACGTGTTGACAATCAGCCTTACGGAAGTTTAATTTCTGAAGTAAAGAAAAATATGTATGTTAAGCATCCTTACCGTTGGGCTCCAATTGGTTCAATGGAACATCTAGATGCAGCAACATTAGAAGAATTTCAAGCATTTAATAAAAAATACTATGTTCCTAATAACGCAGTATTAGTAGTTGCAGGAGATTTGAATGATATCCCAAAAACTAAAGAATGGGTTAATAAATATTTTGGAGCCATTCCAAAAGGAAAAGACGTAATCGTTGAAAAATTTGTTGAAGAACCTATTACTTCTACTCTAAAAGCGAACTATCAAGATCCAAACATTCAAAAACCTATGATTGTTGCTACTTACAGAACTCCTTCAATGAAAACACGTGATGCAAGAGTTTTAGACATGATTTCTACTGTATTAAGCGAAGGAAAAAGTTCAAGATTGTACAAAAAAATTGTAGATGACAAGAAAATGGCACTTCAAATTGGTGCTTTCAATTACAGTCAAGAAGATTATGGAATGTATATTTTATACGGAATGCCTCAAGGAACATTTACCTCTGAAGATATCGTAAAAGAAATAGATGATGAAGTAGTAAAACTTCAAACCCAATTATTGTCAGATAAAGAAATGCAAAAACTGAAAAACATTTACGATAATAATTATGTAAATAGTAATTCTAACGTTGAAGGGATTGCTGAAAACTTAGCTTCCTATTATCTATTGCACGGTGATATTAATTTGATCAATACAGAAATTGAAATGTATCGCTCCATAACAGCTCAAGAAATTAGAGATGTTGCCAAAAAATATTTAAATCCAAATCAGAGATTGTTGTTGGATTATGTTCCATCAAAAGACAAAGCTCAAAACTAAGAAATTATACCATGAAAAAAATAATTATAGTATTATCAGGCTTGTTTTTAACTTTAACTATGCAAGCACAAGATCGAACTCAGCCTAAACCTGGACCATCTCCAGTAATAAAAATAAATAAACCTCAAACATTTACTCTTCCTAATGGATTACAAGTAATGATTGTTGAAAACCACAAACTTCCAAAAGTTTCCTTCAGTTTAAATATTGACAACACTCCTTATGCCGAAGGGACAAAAAAAGGAGTTTCAAGTTTAACAAGTAGCTTAATTGGAAATGGAAGTAAGAAAATTTCTAAAGACGCGTTCAATGAAGAAATAGATTTTCTTGGAGCAGAATTAAGTTTCTATGCCTCTGGAGCTTCAGGAAGTAGTTTGTCTAAATATTCAGGTAGAATATTGGAGTTAATGGCTGATGGCGCTTTAAATCCTAACTTTACTCAAGAAGAATTTGATAAAGAAAAAGACAAACTACTTGAAAATTTAAAAACTCAAGAAAAAAGTGTCGCAGCTGTAGCTGGAAGAGTTCAAAATGTCTTGGCTTTCCGAAAAGACCATCCTTCAGGAGAATATTTAATCGAAGAAACCATTAAAAATGTAACTCTTGCAGATGTAGAAAACAATTATAATACCTATTTTGTTCCTGAAAATGCTTACCTAATTATTATTGGGGACGTTAAATTTAAAGACACAAAAAAGGCAGTTGAAAAATTGTTTAGCTCTTGGACAAAAGCAAGTGCACCAACTGTTAAATATACCGATCCCGTAAATGTTCAATATTCTCAAATCAATTTTGTGGATATGCCAAATGCGGTTCAATCGGAAATTTCTTTGCAAAATACCGTGAATTTAAAAATGACTGACAAAGATTATTTTGCTACAATCGTTGCAAATCAAATACTAGGTGGTGATTTTAATAGCTATTTAAACATGAATCTTCGTGAAGCTCACGGTTGGACTTATGGTGCTCGTTCAGGAATTGGTGGAAGCAAATATGTTTCTACATTTAGAGCTTCTACACAAGTAAGAAATGCAGTTACCGATAGTGCTGTTGTAGAATTTTTTAAAGAAATTAAGAAAATTAGAACGGAGAAAGTCACAGAAGAAATGTTAGCAAACGTGAAAGCGGGTTACGTTGGAAAATTTGTAATGCAAATTGAAAAACCACAAACAGTTGCTGGATATGCTTTACGTATAAAAACACAAGGACTTCCTGAAGATTTCTACGAAAATTATATCAAAAATATTAATGCTGTAACTGCTGAAGAAGTAATGGCTGCTGCCAATAAATATTTCTTGGAAGATAATATCCGAGTGGTAATTGTAGGTAAAGGAATTGAGGTTCTTCCTGGTTTAGAAAAGTTGAAAATTCCAATGTTTTATTTTGATAAATTTGGAGCTCCAACTACTAAACCTGTAATGAAAAAAACAGTTCCAGCAGGCGTTACCGTAAAATCAGTGATTACGGCATATCTAAATGCAATTGGAGGTGAAAAAGCCTTAATAGCTGTAAAAACTATTGCAATGACAGGATCTACAACTATCCCTCAAGCTCCATCACCATTGACATATACTTCAAAAGTAGATTCAAAAGGAAAAATGATGGTTGAATTAGCCATGGGGACTATGAGTTTGATGAAACAAGTTGTAAACGAAAAAGAAGGTTACGCATCTCAACAGGGTCAAAAAATGAAATTAGAAGGAGACGCCTTAGCAAAAGCAAAAGCGGGGGCACTTCCTTTTGAAGAATTGACTTTTGCTACTAAAACAGATCTTGTTTTGACTGGCATTGAACCTATAAATGGCAATGACGCTTACGCTCTTAAAAATGGCGATGCAACCTTGTACTATGATGTGAAAACTGGCTTGAAAATTGCCGATTCTGAAACTCAGGACCAAGGTGGTAAAAAAGTTACAATGATGACTTATTACAATGATTACAGAGACGTAAAAGGGCTTAAAGTTCCTTTTAACATTGTAAAAAATGTTGGAATTGAATTGGATATTAAAATAGCTGCTGTGAAAATCAACGAAGGTGTTTCTGATGCAGATTTCCAATAATAAATTAAAGTAATTTACTTGAAAAAAGGCTATCTGAAAAGGTAGCCTTTTTTATTTTTTAGCGGATAAATAAACTCCAATTAATATTATAAAAGCCCCGAAAAACTGAATTGGCGTAAGCATTTCATTATCTAATAATCCCCAGAAGAAAGCAACAATTGGAATTAAATAAGTTACCGATGTCGCAAAAACTGGTGAAGAAATTTGAATTAATTTAAAGAATATAATATTAGCAATTCCAGTTCCAACGACACCTAAAATCAAAATAAAGAGAATTGAATTTTGGGTTTTTTCTAAAACTAAAGCGTCCGAAAACCCAGATAAATACAAAATCAAACAAGCGGGAAGCAACATTACAGCAAAATTTCCAGTTGAGATAGTAAGTGGCGATAAATCAGATAAATATTTCTTGATTAAATTCACATTAATTGCATAACAAATTGAAGCTATAATTACCAAAATTGCATAGTAATAATTTTGTTCTGGATGATGAAAAGCACCATTAAAAATCAGAAGCATACTGCCAACTAATCCGATAATAACTCCAAACAACTGACTTTTTTTGAAATTTAATCCAAAAGCTGAAATCCCTAAAATCAAAGTGTTTAATGGCGTTAAGGAATTAAGTATAGCGCTTATTGAGCTATCTATTTGAGTTTGGGCTATTGAAAAAAGAAAAGCAGGGACGAAGGTTCCAAACAAAGAGGTTATTACAATATATTTCCATTTCCCTTGCGGGATATTTGGCAAGGTTTTAAATCCAATAGCTAAGAGAAATACTGCGGCAAAAATGATTCGCAACGAACCCAATTGAAATGGCGTTAATCCAACTAAACCTCTTTTAATAAGTATAAATGAACTACCCCAAATTAAGGCTAATACTAACAAAAAAAACCATTTGGTCTGCTTAGAATTCATAGTTGTAATTTATTATGCAAATTTTGTAATAATTTTAAGAATATTGCCTTTAAATTTTAGTTATTTTTGTGAAAGAACTTAAACAAGTTTTTAAATTTAACCCTTTTTAATAATAAAATTATGCGTTTTACTCCCTCATTTTTAGCAATTGCGCTTTCTAGTTTATTGTTTTTAAGTTGTATAAAAACGGAGGTTTCTCAAACTACAATTACAACAGAAAAGACTGAAAAAGTAAATTCGAAATCTGTTGCTGCAAAACCTCAAATGGCGACTTTTACTATTGAAGGAATGACTTGTGCAGTTGGATGTGCGAAAACAATTCAAGATAAACTAGCGTCAATGGATGGAATTCAAAGTGCAAAAGTAGATTTCGAAAAGAAATTTGCAACAGTAGAATTTGATGCATCAATCCAAACACCAGCACTTTTATTAAAAACAGTAGAAGAAACTGGAGACGGTAAAACTTATATGGTTTCAAATATGAAATCGGAACCAGTAAAAAAATAATTTATTTCGATTTTAATTTTTCAATAACCCCATTTTCAATTTTTTCTTTGATTTTTACAACCTCATCTGTATTGTCATTTGGAATCGTCATTGACAGAACATAATGGGCAATTTTCCAATTCTTACCTTCCTTAATTAATACTCCTGAACCTCTGCAAATTTTCATTTGGGTATCTAATAACTCATCAAACCACGCGGTGTTTTGAGATTTATCAAAATAGATATTTCTCTGTAATGAAGTGAAATTCCAAGCTTTTCCTTTATCAAAATAGGGCTTTGAAAAAATCTTAAATGCATCTAATTGCCAGTTTTCTGTTGCGTCTGTTCCTATAAAAACTCCATTCGTAGTCATGTAGGAAAAATAGTTATCAAACTCAGCATTTGCAGCAGCTTTATGCCAAGAATCAAGTGTAGTATTAATCTTTTTTTTATCGCTATCAGTGTTTTGAGAAAATGATTTTGATCCCAATAGCAAGATGCAAAATAGTAGTATCGCTTTTTTCATTTTATTTATATTAAATTAGTTTCAAATATAATAGCTTTAACTTAAATTTCACTTATATTGGTCTGAAAATAAATACAATAAATAATTTACTATAATATTATTGTTTAAAGATTTTTAAACACAACTAGTTTAAATAAATAATACAAGAAAAATCAATATATTTCGTCTAAAAATTAAAATACAATCCTTATGAAAAAAATTACCCT
>Ga0209443_1000292_pt1 | contig 33886 bp, 21 predicted proteins | sample LauGreBMM110DCMD_2_FD_187571 | JGI IMG/M metagenome (GOLD analysis project Ga0209443, IMG submission 187571) | Freshwater lake microbial communities from Lake Michigan, USA - Su13.BD.MM110.DCMD (SPAdes) (version 2) | ecosystem: Environmental > Aquatic > Freshwater > Lake | place: Lake Michigan... | reverse complement strand
CCATATTGTTTTAATTCTAAATATTTATTTTTATATTTTAAATATTTTTTATAATATAAATCTTGAACTGGCATATATATATATATATATATATTATTTTTACATAAATTTTAAAGGACCTAATTAAAAATTACTATAAATAAAATATATAGTATCCCTGGTTTAACTTTATTTCTTAATGGAATATTATAAATAACTTTTAATTTATCTTCTATTTTTTTTACTAATAAATATTTATATAATTTTTATACATGAACTATTGAATTACAACGAATAAATGTCTTTGGATTAAGTTTTTGACCTTCTATTTCTAAAAATTTAATAAAACTTTTATGGTCATCATCGGATGATTCAATTGAACTTGATTCAAATTTAAATGTAGGTGCTGTATCATATACAAGTGAATAATTAAAGTTAATAGTTTGTATTGCTTTATTTAATATTTCTTTTGTATTCTGAATACCGCCAGGTGAGACAATATCAATTTTGGATATAATACGATAAGGTTTTTCTTTTGATAAATTATTTAAAAGTTCTATAAATTTTGGATAAATATCATAATATATAGATTCTTTAAAAATAGATTCAATAAGATCTTGTTCATTATTACAATAATCTAATAAACATGGTATATCTTTTACTTCATATTCTTCACGACGATGTTTATCAATTGGATAAATAATAGATTTCCATAGTTCTGTCATATCTTTACTTTCAATAATTGAAAGTTTTTTAAAGATTTTAATTAATTGATTATTTTTATTAAATTGTTCCATATTTTCTTTACTATTTGTATTTTCAGTTAAAAAAGATAATGATACTTGAATTATATCAGAATCATTATTTTCTACTTTAGCAATTGTTGGTACATTAAGTGGAACAATTTTTTTCCAACTAGAAACACTACGTTTTCTTGTTGCATCAGAATAGTTTAGAAAAACATCATTATTATATTCAACAAGTTTACCTTTAATATTCATTTCATCATAAGTATTAAAAATAACAATAACTCTTTCATCTATAAGTGGTTTATTTAATTCATAAAATGAACAGTTTAAAAAAGACATATGTATTTAATATATTTTTATATTAAATATTTTTATTATCAATTTTTATTTTTAATTTGTTTCAAATTTTTTAACTTGTCTTCGTAATCCCATAGTTTTTTCAAGATTAAACTTAGTTGCTTCAACTGGTTTACTTCTTTTAAGTACTAAATCATTTTCGTGTAAATTTTCAATTTTATTTACAATTCCTGATACTGATTTTCTATAAGATTCTTCAATTTGTAACTGTCTGGTTATCATTGGTGGATGTAAAACTAAATAGTCTTTATTATTTATAATAAATAAATTTCTAAAATCTTTAATAGATAAAATACCACCAAAATCTTCTAACATTAACCAAGATGGAGCTGGTATAATTTCTTTAAAAATACCATATGTTTTATAAAACATTAAATTAATTAATGATCCCCTTTTCCAAGTTGCTGTATCATTTAGATCAATATTATATGCCATCATACAATTCCAAGAACAATAATGACCATAACAATAAAATGTACTATTAAAATAATCTTCTGGCATTTCTACTGGAGGTGTAGTAAAAGTATGTTTACACCATAAACATTTAGTATTTTGTTTAAATTGAATATTATGAACATTAACTTTATTTAAATTTTTTCCTAACATAAAAAATTTTTCTGTTTCTAATATTTTTTGATTAATTTTTTCAAGTAATTTATCTTCATTTTCTTCTTGTTTTTTTGATTTAATATTAATTTCTTCTTTAAATTTTATACTTGTAAAATCAGATTCTGATTTAATAAAAATATTATTTTCTTCTGTTTTTACATCATCATAATATGTACTTTCAATATTTACAACATCATCAAGTGATATTGGTAAATGAACAATTATTGCTTCTTGATCTGAATTAACTGGTGAATCTTTAATATTATTTTCAATTAATTTATTTTTTGGTTTACGACCGCGTTTTTTTAATTGTATTATTTTTTCAGACATCTATTAAAATAATCTGTTTTTTTCTTTAAAATTATATATATATAGTTTTAAAGAAAAGTTTTTATTTTGTTGAAATATAAATTGCAGGCGTTGTTTTTGGTTTACGTCCTTTTTTTGAGTCAGAAACATTAACATCCGATACAATTCTATCATTATTAGATGATGTTTCTTCTTGTGTATCAGTAGTTCCAATATTTGCTTGGGATTGTTTAATTCTATTTAAAATTTCTTGAACATTTGGTGAAGTTTTAATTTCTACAACTTTTGATTGATTTATTTTATTACTACTTTCATTAGAAGCTTGTGGTTCTAATATATTTTTTCTAGGATCTGGTATTACTGGTGCAGTCATAAAAGATACATTATTTTGTTGATTTTGTTGATTTTGTTGATTTTGTTGATTTTGTTGATTTTGTTTTAATTCTTTTTCTCTTTGTTGTAATAATTCACGTTGTTTTTGAATATTAAGTTCTTGAGCACTCATAAATTGAGATTGTGGTTTTTTTGGATTAAGTAATTTACTTACTAATTCTGGATTTCTACTTAATGTTTGTTCTAAACCTGGAATACTTGTTTGTGTTTTAGAAAAATGAAATGCACCAGCTGAAGCTGTTAATAATAATAATAATTTAACTTCAGGAGGCATTCCTTTTCCAGAACCTTTATATTTTTCATAAAGGTCTTCAAAAACATCATCATAAGAATCAACTTCAACAGACATATGTTCCCCCCAACCTTGTAAATGAAAATCAAATGGATCATATTTATCATTTAAAAATTCAATTACTGATACAGCTTGTAATAAACCAGATTTAAATACTTTTACACTATTTCTTTTATCTACAAAACTTTTAAGTAAAGCATATTCATAATCCATTTCTTCAACAGAAGAATTAAAATCATATTCTTTAGTTAAACTAAAACCTTTTGTTTTAATTTCAGATAATTTTCTTAATAATTCTATTTTTTTAATTCTTATTTCTTGTTGTGTTAATTGAACATTTACAGAATTTGGTACAGAATTTGGTACAGAATTTGGTACAGATTTTGGTACAGATTTTGGTACAGAATATTCATTAGAATTTGGTAAATTATTATTAATCTGTTCAGATTTACTAGGGCTTGAATTTGATTTTTTGCTTTTAGAAGAACTTCTAGAAGAATTGCTTGAAGAACTTTTTACTGATGATGTTTTTTTTGAAGCAGATGAATCTGAATTTACTAGATCTGATTCAGAGGATACTTCTTGTTTTTCTGCAACCGTTTTATTTGGATTAGCCATTAAATTCAAATAATAATCGGTATCAGAACTTTTTTTTGTTTCAGATTTAGTATTAATTTTACCTTTATTATCAATAATATCTATGTTAATATCTGTTGATGTTTCTGAATTAGACATATATTATATTATAATATAAATATCTTTTCTTTAAATTAACGCACTACATAAATTTAAAATACATTTGAACAATCTCTATTTACAGTTCCTACTTCGTAGGTTGGTTGTAATTTATATGTTTCTACACAGCTAACATTTGTTGGCATATCTCTTGGAAAAATTTGAACATTTTCACAACTGTCTCTTAATATATTGGAATTATTAACATTCATACAATTTAACTTATCTAAATTATTTCTTTTCTCTTCTAAATTAGATGCATCATTACCTATTTCGTTAATACATTTAATAATTATTTGTTTATTTAAATTAATATCACTACATAATCTTTCATCATTACTTTCTTGAATATTTATATTTGCAAAAGTTTCTTTAAATAATTGTTCATTAACTATAGTCATCATTAATAAGAAAGAAACGGCAATAATTAAAGAAAATTCAGGGTCTTTATAGCTTCTAACTACTACTAAAAATAATATCAATAGTCTAAAAATAGGATTTTGAAATAAATCCATTATAATAGGAGGAAGAGTAGGTCTTATTTGTGCAGCATATAAACCACTTAAAATAGAAAAAGTTGCTAAGAAATATTTATTTTCTAAAAAATCTAAGTTCATTAAATAAATTTAGATTTTTTTTTTAAATTAAATAATAATTTAAATCTAGAATATAACAATAGTATTATAAACTATGAATTATTGTTCCATACAAGATGCTTGGGGGCAGAATGATTATATCACCAATCAATATCAAAAATATAATAGTAGATATACCATTTCTGATAATCCTAAAAAAACTTTAGAAAAATTTTCATCTAATGAAATTCCTAAAAATCATTTAAAAAATATTAATAATTGTAATGATTTTTTTTCACATTTAAATAAATGCAAACAATGTCAAAGGCTTGTTCGAAATAAATATAGACCAAAAATTTTAGAAAATTTTTCAAATATACTAGATACAAATAAAGATATTGTTGTTCTAATTTTAGTTGGTATTTGTATAATGTTATTTTTTAATTTAGTTAATTCTGCTACTAAAAATGAAAAAAAATAATTATTTATATTTATGATTTTTTATGATTTTTTATTTTATCTTTAGATTCCTCTTCTGGAAACCAATTTACTAAAATAATATTAGGTTCAAAAAATTCTGTTTTAAATCCATTCTTTTTTAATTTAATTTCTATATATTCTTTACATTCTTTTAATGAATACATAGGAAGCCCAACAAAAAATTCTGGAATAGAATACCAACAAAAATAATAATTAGCAGCACTTGCTAATATTATTTTTTTTTCTATTTTTAAAAAAATCTTATCAAATGTTATTTTTTTTCTTTCATCCTTTTCTTTTTGTTCTTTAATTAATTTATCCGCTTTAACCATTGAAATAATCTAGAAAAAAATAATGGATAGCAAAAATAATTTAGACATTTTAGAAGATCATTTAGACATTTTAGAAAATCATTTAGATATTTCAGAAAATCATTTAGATATTTCAGAAAATCATTTAGACATTTCAGAAAATAATTTAGACATTTCAGAAAATCATTTAGATATTTCAAAAAATAATTTAGATATTTCAGAAAATCATTTAGACATTTCAGAAAATTATTTAGACATTTCAAAAAATAATTTAGATATTTCAGAAAATAATTTAGATATTTCAGAAAATAATTTAGACATTTCAGAAAATCATTTAGACATTTCAGAAAATAATTTAGACATTTCAGAAAATCATTTAGACATTTCAAAAAATAATTTAGATATTTCAGAAAATAATTTAGATATTTCAAAAAATAATTTAGATATTTCAGAAAATTATTTAGACATTTCAGAAAATTATTTAGACATTTCAGAAAATGAAATTACTTGTTTATGTTTTAGTGGTGGAGGTATAAAAGGATTTTCTTTTATTGGTGTTCTTATAAAATTAATTGAATGTAATAAAATAAATTTAGATAAAATAAATATGTATGTTGGTGCTTCTGTTGGTAGTATGATATGTTTTTTTTTAATTCTTGGATTTTCTATAGAAGAAATACAAGATTTTGTAATTAATTTTAATTTTTTAAAATTAAATGGTGAAATTGATTGTATTAATTTTTTAGAAAAGTTTGGTATTAATGACGGAGAAAGATTGAAATTAGTATTTATTAAATGTTTAGAATTAAAATTAAATGTTAAAGATATTACATTTATAGAATTATTTAATAAAACTGAAAAAAAATTATTAATAGTTGGTACTAATTTATCAAAAGGACAAGAAGAATTATTTAGTATTGATACAACTCCGAATATGTCTGTAATAACGGCAATTAGAATATCAAGTTCAGTACCAATTATTTTTACACCTATTGCATATAATAATTCATTATATGTTGATGGTGCATTAGTTAATAATTTTCCAATAAATTATTGCCCAAAAGATAAAACACTTGGTATTTATATAAAAAATTGTAATGAAAATTTTGATATTGATTCAATACAATCTTTAATTATTAAATGTTTAAGTATTACTTCAGATACTATTAGTGAAAAAAATTTAAATTTAGAATATAAAAATATTATTAAAATTATAAATCCAAATTCAGAGTTTACAAAATTTGATTTAACACATGAATATAAAAAAAATTTAATTGAATTAGGATATAAAACGACAGAAGATTATTTAAACCGGATTATTTAGAATTTACCCAATCATCAAATTTTTTTGATGAAAAATCACCTTGTTTTCTAGTATTATATTGATTAGTTTGATTTTTATATTCTTCCATTCTTTCTTTTAAAGATTTTTCTGATATATTAGAATCAAATTTTTGAATTTTAAATGCCATATTTAAACTTGTATAATTACCAGTCGATACATTATCTTCTAAATATAATTTTGAATAATCACCAATTCCAACTAATGCATCATTTGGTTGATATGTTCCCAAAGTAGAATTTGGATTTACTGGTATTATTTGACTATTAAAAGTACCTGTATCTTTTCTAGATTCAAATTTTTGATTAAAATCATTCGTATTTGATATTTTTTCTTGAGGTATACTTACTTGTGAATCTCTCATTTTTTTTAAGTGTTCATATTGACTTATTACATTTGTACTATTTAAATTATTATTAACACCATGTTTATTATTTAATTCTTCTATTTTACTTTTAAATTTTTTAGTTGCATCTTCTTTTACAGGAAACATTTTTTCTACATCTTTAATAACAGAATCAAAAGTATTTTTTAAATCTGTATGTATTATTTTAATATCTTTTTCTTGCAAATAATTATCATAATCTTTTCTTAAAATAGAATTACCCAATACTTGATTTGCTATTACAATATGATTAAATATGTCTTCATTTGAATCAGGATTTTTATCAGGATGTAATTCAATTACTAGTTTTTTAAAACTTTTTTTAATTCTATTTTCGCTAGCTTCATTTGTTAATCCTAAAACTTCATATAAACTAAATTTTAACTCATTAAAATTAATACTTACTAATGGTTTAGACATTATTATTATAAATATAAAAAAATAGATTAAACACAATATTTATAAATTAATTTATTTTTTAATAAAAAAATTATTAAGTATAATAATGAACAAAATATTATTTAAAAATAAAGTTGAAGGATGTTTATATATTGCTTCTTTTTTAGAAACTTTTGGTTATTTTAATTCTAAATGGGAATTTAACTATGGTAATAAAATAGATACAATTAATGAAGGTAATATTATGAATTATTTTTTTATTTATCAATATACTATGTTAGGCGGTATTGATAAAATAGATATTACTACACTTAATTCATCAGATGATACTATTTTATTATTAGCAACTTGTGAAGCAGTTAATAATGGAGGAGGTGAATTAAATTATATTAATTCATATTTAAAATATTATGAACTATTAAAAGAGAATAAAAGATCATCTGGTAATGCTACATTATCATCATTAGAAAAAATTCGTTTAACTAAATCAATTAAAAGTATTGAATATTCAACTAGTCATGGTGGAAATGGTTGTGCTATCAGAACAGCTCCAATTGGTTTAAAATATTATGAAGATTATGATAAAGTTTGTGAAGAGGCATTAATAGCATCATTAGTAACACATAATTATCCACTGGGATATTTGGGTGGTATTATATCTGCTCTTTTTACTGCTTATGCAATAAATAATATAAATCCTTTTGAATGGTCAAAAAATTTAATTAAATTACATAAAAAAAACTTTTTTATAAAATTGATTTCTAAATATTCAAAAAAAAATGTTGAAATAGAAATTAATGATTATTTTCTTTGGTGGGAAAAATATAATGAATTAAGATTATCAAAAATGAAATATAGAAATTTACCTATTTTTATTAATCCAAAAAATAAATTTGAAGATTTACTTAATTATACACCAATTAAATATCATAATAAAATGAGAGGATATGAAAATATGGGTATAAATGGTTTAGAGTCTGTTATTATTGCTTATGATAATTTATTATTATCTACTATTCCTGATAATAAAAATAATTTAAATGTTGATATTAATAATCCTGAATTTAATTGGTATACTTTATTTTTTAATAATGTTTTTTTCTTTGGAGATAATGATTCTATTGGAGCAATATCGGGAGCTTGGTATGGAGCTTTATTAGGAATAGATAAATTTCCATTAGATAAAATTAAAGAATTAGAATTTTATCAGGAATTAAAAAAAAATATTGAATTGTTTTAATTATAAATTTTTGATAGTTTCAATTATTGCAACAGCTGTTCTAGGACCATTATAATTAATTTTTTCATTATCTTTTTCTATAATTACACTAGGAAATCCTGGAATATCATAATCATTACACATTTGTTTATTATTTGCATTATCGCATTTAATATCATATCCTTCTATATTTAAATTATCAATTGATTCTATTTCTTTTTGAAATTTGTCCCATTCTGGTTGAAAACGAACGGAATAACCACACCACGAAGTATTAAAATTATATACTTTAATTAAATTAGAGTTTTTATTTTCTGAATTTGAAAAAGTATCTTTAGTATTTGAACAAGTTGTTAAATCTTCAGTAAAAATAAAAAAATAAATAATAACAAGTAAAGCAATTAATAATATCAATTTTTTTAAACTAAACATTAATTTAATTTAGAAAAAATATTTAGTTTTTTAAAATATTTTCTAGTGCTTAATATATATGGCACTTCCAGTAGCTTACGTAGCTGATCAATATCAAACTAAATTACTAAACGTAACAGATTTAAATGATGAACAATCAATAGTAAACCTTCTTACATCTTGGGATTTAAAGATCCCACCTGCTCCAAAAGACGACATATTAGATGGAAGAAGATTATGTGGTGATGCCCATGATATAAGTGGTAAATTATTAGATGGGTCTTCTTGTGTTAACTTATTACAAAAATGTTTAACCACCTCAGGTGATGATTGTATTTTAGAATTCAATGCACAAAACTGGGATAAACTAATTAATGTAGATACAATGGATTATTATGTTGCACGCAATTTAGCAAAACATCTCGGGTTTTATGATAAATCTGTTGTTGAAGCATTAAAAGATATAAAAGATCCAGCAACAGGATTAGTTAAAGTTATGAGTGATAGTGTAGTAGTAGTTTTTAATGCTATTAAAGAAAAAATTAATAAAGTTGAAAAAAGAATTGATAATAAATTTAAAATTCGTATAGAATCTGCAAAAATACCTACCATGAGTCAACGTATACCCAGAGTTGTTGTAGGTATGCACGGCGGTGGTTTAACTTCTTATAATGATTTAATAATGAATTTAGATACTTTAAAAAATAATTTATTAATGAATGGTGGTGGTTCAGATAGTTCTATTTTAATTAAAACCAGTCTTAAGCAATTAATTCAATTATTAGAAAAAGAAGGTAAAAAAATTGATGATAGTGATTTAGCCCGTATTCATCAATATATTTCCAGTTTAGAAAGAAGTGAACAGAAATTAACAAAAGTCAGAGAATATATTAATGTTTTAATTAAAGCTATTACAGAAAAAGGTTATGATATAAAAAAGGAAAATGTTCCACCAGTAACATTAACCTTTTTAAAAGAATTTGCTGAAAAAGAAAGTCAACTACTTAATACTACTGAGCTAAAAGTACAAAATTTACACGGTACATTTAAAATTATCGTAGATACGTCTGGATTAAAATTATTCTAGATTTGTCTAGTTTAAAAATTAAAATTTAAAAATTAAAAATTAAGTTTATTTTTAAATAAAATTAATTTCTAATTAACAATATATGAAATATGATAATGACAAAATTAATGGTGATCAATGTATTAAATTATTAAATGAATGTATTTATGGTTCATCAAATACATATCAAAAAGAATGGTCTAAATTAAACTGGCATAATGATATAGATTGGGAAAATATGAATTACACAGATGCATTAAATATAGCAAAACAATTAGGTCTTGATAAAAATAGTGTTGAAACAGTTGTTTCTAAATTAAATAATAATATACATAATAAAACGGTTAGTGATAGTGTTATTATGACATTTCAAGCTATTAAAAATAAAATTTCAAAAAATATTTCAATGAAAGGTGGTAATAATTTGTCAATTGATTTATTAAACAACTATTTTATTAAATTACAAGAATTATTAAAAAATAAAAATAAAAAAATTAATTATAATGATTTAAATAGAATACATACATTAATTAAAAATAAACAATTAATAGATAGAAAATATAATGATTTAATTGATTATATAGATCAATTAAATAATTTATTAGAAGAAGATAAAATATTAATACCTAATAATAAAACAGAACTAACAATAAAAGATATTGAAGAATTAGTAGATAATAACAATAATGATAATGATAATGTATTTCTAACTATTTATAAAACTAATTAAAAGATTAGTATCTAAACTAATAATAATGGGTTTAGGATTATTATTATTAGTTTCAGTTGGGAAAGAAAATATTTATTTATCTTCTGAACCTGAAATAACGTTTTTTAAAATAGCATATAAAAGACATACTAATTTTTCTATAGAAACAGTATCCCAATATTTTAAATCAACTCCTGATTTTGGAAGAAGAGTAACTGTAAATTTATCAAAAACAGCAGATTTATTAGGTGGAATATATTTATATGTTGAATTACCAGATATAATTAAAGAAAATCATTCTACACTACCTACTGGAATTAAAAATTTTGCTTGGGTTAAAAAAATAGGATTAGCTTTATTAAATTATGTTGATTTAGAAATAGGTGGAGTTTTAATTGATAGACACTTTGGTGATTATCTTAATATTTGGGGTGAACTAACAATTAATTTAGGATTAAAAAAAGGCCTAAATAAAATGTTAGGAAATGTAGATATCCTTACCGATTATACTAATGGTAAAAATTCATATAAATTATATATACCTTTAAATTTTTGGTTTTGTCAAGATTCTGGATTAGCTTTACCTATAATTGCAATGGTTCATAATGATATTAAGATTCATGTCCAATTTAATGATTTTAATAAATGTTATGTTCAATCACCAACACATTATGTTAAAACAATTGAACCATTTACATTATTTAAAAAAGATGAAATAATAAGACAAACGGTTGGTACTCAAACTATTATTGGAAAATTTACTTATTTTGATGAAATAAAAGGACTATTATATTATGATAAAATTAAAGATGATTTTTTAATTCCTTCTAAAGATAATGATATAAATTATATTATTACTGGAGATGAAACTAATTTTCAACAAAATATATTATCATCGGAAATTATTATAAAAGATGAAGATTATTTTAGATTTAATTTACCATCTATACAAAATTCTTATTTATTAGTAAATTATATTTATTTAGATAATGCTGAAAGATTTCTTTTTATTAATAATGAACACGAATATTTAGTTCCAGTAGTTCAAAATATACAAGAACAAACATTTTATTCAACAAATATTTCTTATAAAATACCGTATTATAATCCAATAAAAATTATTTTTTGGAGAGCACAATTATTATCTAATTATACTTCTAATGATTTATTTAATTATACATTAGACCCAATAGTTACAGTATCAAATAAAATAATAGAATATGAAAATATAGTAATTAATTCTATTAATAGAATGGAATTAAATAAACCAGAATATTATACTTATATACAAGTTTATCAAAATAATTTTGTTTCTCCTCAAGATGGTATTCATATGTTTTCTTTTGGAATTAATCCAAAAGAATATCAACCTTCAGGTACATTAAATTTTAGTAAAATTGATGATTCATTTATTAAAATAAATTCTAATAAATTAGTAAATTATCAAAATCCTATTTTATTACGTTCATATGGAATTCAATTAAATTTATTTAGAGTAATTAATGGATTAGGTGGTTTAGGTTATTATGCATAAAATATTATTAATCTATCCAAGCTAATGAAGATAATCCACTCATAATTCTTAATAAGTTATATTCTCTTACAATGGTTTTCAAGATAACTGGTTTAGTTACTACTTGAGAATTATTTTCAGATTTTAACACAATATCATCAAGTAAAGAAAAATTTAAATGACCACTGGGTTGATTATCTAATGGATTTAAAGAAAATGAATAACCAAAATAACCCATATCTACTGAATTTAAATATTTTTGATATGGTACTATTTTATTAAAATATGCATAACTAATTTCTTTAAATAAATCTATACCATTTGATTTTATTACCATTGACTCTATTATTGAAATAGGTGTTTTAATTTCTTTATAATTATAAATTTTTGTATAATATAATTCTAATTGATATTTTCTTCTTTTTAATTTTAATAAATTTTTTTGATATTTTTCATCTAAATATATTGTCATTTCCATATCATAATTAATCAAAATATTTGATTTATTAAATAAAATATATCTAACTGAATTTTGTAATCTATTTTCTCTTATTGTTGTTCTTATTATTTCAAAATCTTTAGAATTATTATTTGAAATATCATTTGTATAAATATTAGTTTTAATAAATTCATTATATAATGCCCTTTTATTTTTATATTCTTTTTGCCAATCATCCATAATAATTTTTGTTTTATAATAACAAGTATCAGAACTACCTGATATTTCTGTTTTATAATATATATCTTTTATAGGATTTTTAAATATCATTTTAATTGTTGAACTAGTATTATCTATTAAATTATCAGGATATTGCATAAATTTTTCTATTAAATATTCATGTTTATTATTACCAAACATTTCTCTTTCAAATGTATCTAAAATAATACCATCAATACTAACTTGAATATTAATATCTGGTTCAGATATAATAGTATAATTAGAACCTAAAAGTTCATTTAATTTATTTAATTTAAATTTAAGAGAAACATCGGTATAAGGTAATGATATTAATGGTAAATACATATTAGCTTGATTATTAAACCAAAATTCTAATGGTATCACTAATCTCATTTTACCTTCATAATCATAAATTTTTGTAACTTTATCTATTTGATTCTTTTTTTGTGGATCTTTTAAAAATTGATATTGCATTTCAAATGTTGTTTTATCTAATCTTTCTATTATTTGGTCACCAATACAAAAATCAATATTTTCAAAAATATTTCTATAAATATCTGAATTAAATAAAACAGGCGTAGTTTGATTTGTTTTAAGATAACTTACTGTTTTTTCAAGATTAAATACTAATTCATGCGTAGGTTCTATTTTTTGATTTTGATATATTTTTTCTAATTTAAAATTACCATATCTACTAATTATTGAATATTTATTTTCATCAGTATCTTTAAAATTAAAATTAACTATATCAAAAATATTATTCTGTTGAATTAATAATTTATAATTTTTTAATCCTATTGATTTATAAATTTCATATGGTATATAAGTTTTTTGAATTAGAACCGCACTTATATCATTTAAAGTTATAGATGAATCAACTATTGTTAAAGAATAAATATTTTTAATTAATTGATTTGTGATAATATGTAATGGATTTTGATATAATATTGTGCCTTTTAATATAGTTGAATTATTAATTAATACATCATATGTATTTGACAAATCATTTATACTAGTATCAATTATCTTATAAATAAATTGACCAACTTCATTACCTTCTCTATTAAGCACTTGTAAATAACCATTATTATTTAAATCAATATTATTAAATAATTCAATATTATAAATTTGATTATGTTTAGGTTTAATAATTTCTTTTTCAATAATTACTTGTTTAAATGAAATAATTCCAGAAATTGCACTATTATTCCAATTAATTATTAAATTATTTTGATTAACTGATATATTTGAAATGTCTATATATATATTATTTAAAATATAATAATAATCAGAATCTATAACTAAATTTTGTGGAATTGTAAATGTTATTGTATTTTTAGATAAATTATAAATATAATTAGATATATCATAAGAGTTAATTATCCCACCAAATACATTAATATGAATTTGTTCATCTAATAAAAATTGATTTGTTATAAATGTAATACCGTTTTCATCTTGTATTACATCATTTGATAAATTATATTTAAATTTATATGATGATATATCTTTAATAAAATTGTCAATTATTAAAGAACCTTTAATATATCCAGAAATATATTCATGTTTATTATAACTTGTATCATATAAAATAAAACAACTTGATATATCATTAACAGGAACAACATTATTAAATCTATATAAATATAAATTTTCCTTATCTATTTTTTTAACTTGTTCTGGAGGATATTCACCAATTTTTGTATAATGAACTAAATTATTAATTTTATATGTTTCACTTAATGAAGATTCAACTAGAACATCAATAATACTATCAGTAATAAATTTCATATCAATTACTTTAATTTCATCATTAATTAAAAAGTTATTTGGTACATTTTTTAAATTAATATAATCAGAATAACTAATTAATGGTTCATATAATGTTAAACGATATAGTTTAGTTTTATTGAATATATAAGTATTTGGTGATTTAATAGTTATAACTATTTTTGGATTAATAAATTGATTAATTACACTATTTATTGTTATTATATTATTTGATATATCTTCTATTTTATAATAGTTAGAATTATCATTGTAATAAGTATTATATTCAGATGATGCAATATTAATAGAAATATTTAATTTAACCAAAGTAATTCTTGTTGTATTATTTGATATATCATATTCATAAACACCAATGGGAGTTTCAGCTTGAATATAAGATGAAAAAGATTCTAAATATATAGGCGATACTAAATAATTATTATATGAACTAAATTCAACCTTTTTATATTTAATTGATGTAAAATCATTAAAATTAATTGAGGAAATATCAACTTTATATAAATAACCTAAACACTCTGAAGAAACATCGTATGTTTTAAATGATGAAATAACATAATCTAAATTAATATCAAAATTTTCTTTGAAATAAAAATTAATTTGATTATTAAAAACTAAAGGATTTTCAATAGTTACTGGTTCATTTATTGTATTTATTCCACTTAAAAAATCTAATTTATATATTGTATATGATTTATATTTTTCATCAAATAAAGTAATTTTATATGGATATAAACCAGAATTAGTATCAATAGAATAATTAGTATTATATGGTGTATTTATCATATTCATTATTTTAAAAGTATCTGTTGGATATTCTAAAATAATATTTCCAAAGTTATAAGATGAATCATATGTAATAAAATTATTTTTAACATCAATACCATTTACTTGAAAATTTTCTACAGAAAATAATGTTTGTAATTTAGTTATATTAATATTAAAATTAGATAAGTTTCCATATAATTGATTTTTAAAAACATTTAATAATAAATCTCCAAAATTTTTTGTTTCAAAAGAAAAATTTCTTAACATACTTTTAATATTATTTAATTCATTTGATATAGTTACTAATTCTTTTAATACATCTAAAATTTTAACTCCATATATAATATTAGTTTGTTTATTATTAATAAAATTATATATTTCTGTTTTTGCTAAATTAATATCTCTTGTAACATAAATTTTTAAAGAAGGTACTAATACATATGATATATCAAATTGATTATTTATAATTATATCATCTAAAATTACATTATTTAATTTTAAATGTGATCCATCAAATATAAGTTGAGAACTAATATCAATAGCAAAATTATTTATATATGTAATTGGATCTTTCCAAAATTCAGAATATTTAAAAAATACATTTAAATGTTTATATATTTTCTCTTGATAATATTTTAATTTTAAATACGTTTCTATAGTAAATAGATCAGATGTTAATGATTTTGATAAATCTGAAATTTCAATATTTGTAAAATATTTACCACTTCCATCAAAATTAAAAGAGGGGTCAGAATAATTTAATGGACCGTTAATTAAATATATATTCTTTTCTGTTTCTGGATTTGTTAGAATAGACCAAGAATTCCAAGATTTTAATTTATTTAATAATATAGAATGTTGAAAATCAGTTTCAATAATTATTTCTTCTAATATATTTTCAATATCATTTTGTATACTAAATTCATCAAAAATATTAGTTTGTATATTATTTATATAAATTATTGAATTAAATATTTCATTTTGTTTTTTTTCTTCTATTTCTTCATTACTTGTAATAAAAATTTTAAAGTCAAGTTCAATAACTTTTTTTTCAAGTAAAATATTAAGGTTTAAATAATTAATAGAAAAATCATAAGTTAATTCATTAAAATAATTATTACCTAAATAATCATTAATCTTATATATATAATTATTGATACCTTCTCTTCCCATAAACTCTAACTCTATTGGAAATTTAATTGATTCTAAACCAAATTTTTTTTTAAAAATATTATTTTCTTTAACTAAATTATCAAATTTATTTTTAGTTAATGTTGTTATATAATTAATTTGTTTAGTATATAAATATTCAAACTCTCCTGGATAATTAGATGTTTTTAAATAATACATAGAACCATATGCATCTATTTTACATTTAGTTATTTTATCAATATAAATATCATATTTATTAATATAATTTGATAAATCTCCTATTTCTACTTTTACGCGATATCCATCTGTAATTGTTTCAATTAATCCAATTACTGATATATTAAATTTTTTCCATATTTTAATTTGATTAGATGGTTTTTTATTTATTATTTTTTGTTTATAAATAATTAAATCCAAAAATTCAAATGAGTTATTTACATTTAATTTAATTGGATAAATTTTATCTAAATAAAACTTTGATTTATAATTTTCAACAGAAGTTCCAAAAAAAAATTTTAATATATTTGGAAATTCAAATTTGCATATATGAGATACAAATTGATCATTCTCTGTTTTTTCTAATAAAATGTGATAACTATTATTAAAATTTAAAAAATTATTAGGTTTATCAATTGCATAAACATTATCTTCAAATATTACATCATAATAATTAACAATATCTTTATCTTCAAATGATGAAATTTTATTATAAATAGTATCCTCAAATTTATAATGATGATATAATCCTAAATTTAATTCTGGTTTAAAATAATTAACCTTATCTAATAAATAGTTTGAATATATTTTTTGTATATTTCTTTTTGCAAAATATATTTTAACATTACCTTCATTTGAATATATTTGTGAATCATGTCCATTTTTAATAAAATTATCAGTCACGGTAAAAATATTACCATCTATATATTTAATAAATTTTATCATATTATTAATTAATATTGGTTGATTATAAAAAAAATCATACCCTGATAAATCTTCGTTTATTATAACATTTGAACCATCGAATATACCTTTTATATAATAATTTTCTTTATTTTCAAAATAATATTGATTTTTAGATAATTTTAAAACTCGTGTATAGAGTGATGTATTAAATAAACTATTTGTATTTTTAATAAATTGATTTTGATATTCAAAGTAATATTCTATATTTTTTTGATAATAATTTATTAAAGTACCAGAAGTATCAAAAATTAAATTTTCCATAAAACAAGGTTGATACGGATAATAAAAATCATAATAATCATTTGATAAATTATCTGGTATATTATCTAAATATATGATATTATTAGAAATAAAATTAATTTTATATAAATCATCATTATAAACTAGATAATCATCATTGTTTAAAAAGTAATTAAATGGATTATATAATTTACCATTTTTATAATATAAAGTTATTAAATTACCTTGTTTAATACAAAAATTTCCTATAGAATTATTCATTACTAAATTTTCTGAATTATCTATATGAAATTTATAACCATCAATATTACCAAATGTAAAATCAACTATTGGTTCATATTTAGGAATATTAGGAAGTATATTTTTACTATATAAAAGATAATATCCATCACTAAATAATTTCAAATCATTATATTTTCTAATTAATTCTATTTCATATAAATTTTTAAGAGAATTTAATCCAATCACTTTAAAAATATTATCATTTAACATAATAATATCATCTGTAAATAAACTATTTTTTTTAGTATCTAAATAATAATTTATTGATGATTTCCAAATATGACTTTCATTTTTTGTAAAAATTAAATTACGTTTAAATCCATAAACATTATATAATGTTTTTTCAATTTCATCATCAACTATTATTTTATTAAGTAATTTATCAGATGATAAAACATTACAATATTTATAATTTGAACTAGTATCAATTAAAATTATATATTTATAAATATCAAAATTAGAAATTATAAGTTGATTACCATTTATATTATTTCCTTCAATAATACCAACATCATCTAAATAACAATAAATTATATCTGAACTATTATAATTATATTCTAGTTTTTCTAATGAATATCTTTCAATAATAGATGATGAATAATACATTTGTTTTCTAGTAATATTAGTAAAATAATTAATAAAATATAATTTACTATTTGATACATCTAATAATTTATTATCATTTATATTTACTGTATAATTTAATAAATCAATTATTAATGTAGAATTATTATTACTACTAATATCAATTGGATCTAAAATTTTACTTGAAAGATTTAAAAAATTTATATTATTACTATCTAATAATAGAGTCCATACATATGTATAATTATTACTATTATCAAGTAATTTATATTTTTGTATTCCTTCTTTACTAGTTAAAGTAAAATTATATCCAGAAATATCAAAGTTTTTATCTGAACTAAATAATATATTAGATATATCAATAAGTGTACCCGATATTTCATTATTTAATAAATCATCTTGTCTATAACATAAAAAATTTCCATAATTAATTGATGAACTTCTTAAATTAACTCGAAAAATATTAGTATTAAATGTAAAATTTATTGGTCTTATAAATGTATTATTATTTATATTAAAAGTAACATATAAATCTAATTCAGTTTCTTTATCTTTTACATAATCTTTATTTTTAAAATCATATGAATAATTTGATACTAATTTATAAAAATTATTATTATTTTGATTAATATCTTCACTTGGTAGAATTCTTTCTGATGAATTTATATCAACAACTGAAATATATTGTGAATGACATTTTTTAAAATTAGAATCATCTAATAAATAAACTTTTGAACTTGTTGTATTATTACCTATAAAATAATCATCTAATCTATAACTAGATGAAATATCTTTTATAAAATATACATAATTATTAATATAATAATAACTATATTTAGGAAGATTCGTATTTAATCCAGTTAAAATACCATTTGAAATATTAACATTTAAACTAATATCAATTAATTTTAAAAATTTATTAGGATATAAATATAAATTATAATTTCCAGAAATATTCAAATCTTTTAATCTAAAACCTTGTATTATATTTGTATCTAATTTATACCAATAATTATTATTAAAACTTTCAATTATAAAATTTTTATTATCATAATTATAAGAGATTTTATTATTAATAATATTAAAAGGGGCTAATAATTGATTTTTAGAAAAATCATACAATTGTATATTAATTGTTGATTCAATTGAATAATATGTTTCAATTCTATTTGTAATAGAATCTATTAATTTATATTGATTATTATTACTTAATTTAATTAATTTATTAGTTTGATTATTACTTAATTTTATATTTGATTTAAAACCATTTAATATTTTAATATTTAGAATATCGATTGTTTCTTTAGGAATAAATGATCTCATACTTCCAGATGAATCACCTATAATTGCATAAGGTGTTAAAATTAATTCTTGTTCGCCAATTAAAATATAATTGTTATTTTTAAAAAAATTATAATAATTACCAGAAATTAAAATCCCTTTATTTAATGAAATATCTACTGAATATGATGGTATTTCTAATTCATAAATATATTTTGTAGAAGTAGAAGAAATATCATATGATGAAGTTATACTTATTTGATAACTGTTATAATAAGTTTTTAAATTAATCATATCAACACTAAATAAATCAATAATTTGTAAATCATCTGTAAGTATATATTGAATATTTATAGTATTATTATTAAAATTAAAGTTTTTATTTTTAAATTCTATAGGTCCTAAATAATTAAATTTTTCTTTTGAATAATCATCTTTATTTTCAATAAATTTTTCTGTTTGTAGTAAGTTTTCATTTCCAATTTCAAATAAATTAGTACCGGATACATCATTATTTGATGATATATCAATTAAAAGATGATTAAAATAAATTTCTATATTATTATTTGAATAATTATTACTCATATCATATAAAGTTTTAATAGTATAATTATCAATCTTAATAATATTATTATTAATTTCATTTTCTAATATATATGCATAATTATATTTTTCTTGATATTGATTTTTATTAAATATATTTTGAAAATCTTTATTATCATTTAAATATTCTATATGTTTTAACATTGTAATAGATACATTTTTAAGATAATTTGTTAAATTATATGAAATTTTATTTGATGGTTTATAAATTTCTTTAATTTGTTTTAAAATATACCAGTTTTCAGAAAGATTAATTGTATTCATACCTAATGAGGCAGAACTTAAATTATAACATTTAGGTGCTAAAACTGAATATATATCAAAATCTCTGTTATTATATTTTAATAAATTTAGTTCATTTATAATTGTTGATGTATCTATTACATATTCTATTGATTTTCCTAAATCTTTTAATAATTGAATTGAATCTACTATTAAATCTTTATACAATTTAGTTGATTTTTCTAATAAATCTATAATATTTCCAAAAGATATATTATTTATAAATATTTCATTAAATTTTTCAATTAATATTTTTATTATATCTGATTTTGATTTATATTCTACTAAAATATTGTATTCAAATATAATTGGTATTTCTTTTCTCTTTTTTATTATATTTGTAATCTCAATTGGATTAAATAATGGATTACCATTACCAATAATTGGATTATCATTGATATCAAGTACTCGATTACCAGTATTATCGATTACATAACCACTGGCATCTAATAATATAATATTACCATTTGCATCAAATAATAGCACATTACCACTGGAATCTTTTACTTGAGTCGTTTCTACTATTTCTTTACTTCTATAAAAATTATTTGAAATAATTGGACATAATTTAATTACATTTTTATTATTTAATTTTATAGATACATTTTCTGACATATTAATATTATAAAAAATATATAAAGGTATATTATGGTTAGAAATATCAAAAACTTTGAAAATCATAGGTAATTGATAAAAGTATTGATTAATTGAATATTTAATATCTTTTCTATCATTAAAATTATCATAATCATTTAAATTTAAAATAGAAAATAGATTAGGTATAGTATCTTTATTATCTTTACTAATTTTATATAAAGACCATGAATAATTAATATATGATGAGATATCACCATTTTTCTCGCCAGTTAAATTATAAGAAATAAAAATTTCTTTAGGTATTTTTTTATTATTTAAACTTGTTGCAATTAGCCATAAGGTATCAGTTTCATTACCATTATTTATATTGTTAATAGAAGTTATATTTGTTTGTAATAATTCTAATTTTAAATCAATACAATCTAAAATAATTTTTTTAATTTTATTATATTTTAAATCTAATTCTGATACAAAATAATTATTAGAAAAATCAACATTTATTCTTTCAAATATACCATCTATATATTCAATACTTAGTTGATAAAAATAATTTTCATTATAACTTATATCACAAAATATTTGTTTATTATTAATATTATTTATTATAATATAATTATTACTGATATCATATAAATCTATTCTATTTAAAATTATTCTATTTTCTGATATATCACATAAACTATTACCACTTATATCATTTATATCTACAATTGGTATTTTAAAAGTATTTTTGGTTCTAATATCAATTTCAGAAAGATTATCTAATTTTAAATTTTGATTTGTTATATAAACTATATTATCTTTAATTTCAAAATCTTTTATTTCAATATAGTAACTATTATATTTAATAAATAATTGATTAAAAATATTTCTATTCCAATCATTAATAATAATTTGTGTATCATTAATGATAAAAGGTACAGTTAAATCTTCTGAAATTTCAATAGTTTGATTAATAATATCATAATTATCATAATTATTACTAACATCATTATATATTTTTGAATAAGAAGACATATTGATAGTATTAACAAAGTAATCATTACTACTAATATCAATTGTACCATAAAAACTTTCACTATAAATTGTTTTTATTAATTCATCTCTAATTATATCTAAATTAATATCACGTGTCAAATTAATATTATGAGAAAAAGTTAATGTCTTTTTACTTTCGTTATAATCATGTAGTGAATAAAATACATTTTTTAAAGAACTATTTTCTGTATTATCTGAATTATAATTATCTAATATTTGTGCAGTTCTAAAAAAATAAGCAATATTAATTTTATTTCTCCATAAAACTAAAAAATGAAAATTGTCAAATATATTATTATTAATAATTAAATCTAAATATTTGTAACATAAATAAACATATATTAATGATAAATCAACTGGTTGAATATATCCATATTGATCAAAATTAGTTAAATTTTCTTTTAAATTTACATTACTTAAAAATGCATTATATAGTTGATAATTTTTTGAAATTTCATTATCAATCTTTATATAATCAGGAGTCGTTATGAATAGTATAGAATCAATATCCTCGTTATCATTAAAACAAATTTTATTATATAATGAATCAAATAAGTTGTCTTTATTATTAAAACGTAAACTAATTGTATATAAAATAGCCCATAATTTTTCTTTTTCTTTTATATCTATTGTATTAAATAATAAATTAATATTTGTTTCACATTCATTATATTTTTTTATAAATTTATTATAAATTTCTATATTTAATTTTTCATAATCGCCATAAGATGTTAATTTATAAAAATCAAATCTATTTAACCATTCTAAAAAATAATTATTTGATAATATTGGTAATTCATTATTTACTATATTATTTGTAAGTAAATTATATTTTTTCCAAAAAGTAAAAGATTTAATATTAGTTGTAAAATCTGGATAAAGAGTTTGTAATAAAAATAAAAAAAATAATGAATTAAATTTAAGAGTTTCAAATGTATAGTTATCAATATCTAAATTATTTTTAATTGCATAATTTAATGCATAATCTGAATCAAATATTGGATTTTCTATTTCATTGTCTTCTAAAAAATAATAATTTTTTATTTCATCTGTAAAATTAAGATTTTCTTTATACTTGTAAAAAATATTATAATTATTAAATTTTTCAAAAATAATTAAATTTATTTTTTTATTTAATTCTTCAATTAATGATAATTGTGAAATTAAACGAGTAAAATAGTTAAAATTTTCTTTTTTATTAATTATTTTAAGCCAAAATTCTGACCATTGACCAAAATTTAATCTAAAAACAGGTACTAATTGATTTAATGTTGAATTTTTTAATTCTAAAATATCAACTAGATAACTATAATTTTGACTATTTATAATATTTAAATCTTTTAATAAATTTTTTTCTAATTCAATACCATCGACAGTATTTGTATAATTATCAATTTCAGATAAATTAAAAAAATTTTCGGGTATTAAATAATATTTATTAGATATTGATTCAAAAAATAAATATGTTTTAATATTACTATACATAATACTAAATTCATTAATATTAATAATATCTGGATTGGTAATTATTTTAGTAGTAACTGTTTTTAAAACATCAAAATATGGTATATCAATAATAAAATGTAATCCTGCTAATAAATCTGTTACTTTTTCTATTTTAAATTGATGAAAACAATCAAATTTTTTTGTACCTATATTTTTTACAATTTGTTCTATTGAAAAATTTGTATGTCTTCTATAAACAGTTTTAAAAAATGTTATTTCTGGATTTAATATAAGTGGTGCATCTTCTATTCCTACAGTTAATAATTGTATTAATCCACCTCCGGTCATATTATTCAAATATTAGATTTTATTCTCTAAAATAAATTAATGTATTATTTATATATTATAACATTAGAAGATTGTCCTTATTCTATAGCTGCAATTGATTTACTTAATTCTTTAAAAATAAAATATAAACGTTTGAAAGTAAATCAAACAAATAAAGAAAAATATAAAACTGAAGAAATTAAAACTTTTCCACAAATTTATCTTAAAAAAAAGAATGATACATTATTATTAGGAGGTTATAATAATTTAAAAGAATTTATTGATATATTTATAAATCAAAAATATAATGAAGAAAATATTTTAAAATTTCATAATAAATATAAATTATGGAATATAAAATCTATATTAAGACTTTTAGAAATAATTAATTAAAAATAGGTTCCCCATTTTTTATTATACCAACCGGTTTATTACTTTTTTTATCATAAATTATACCTTTTTCTCTATTTTCATAGAAATAAGTTTCACCATTACTTTCAAATGTATCTAATAAACTTTCATTTGATACTTCAAATATATTAATTTTTTCTTTAATATATTTTTTTTCTTTTTCATTTAAATATTTGTGTTTTAATTCATTAAAATTTAAGTTTTCACCATCACATATATCTTTTAATAATTTTATTTTTTCATCAATTAATAATTTATTATTTTCTTTTTTTTGTTTTGTAATTGCATCTAAAACTTCTTTATCTATTTCTCCTAATAGAGAATTAACTTTTGTATATAATTCTTTAATACATTCATTTGTTTTCATTAAATATTATAAATTAATTTAAAAATAAATTAATTTCAATATTTTTATAATAGTTGATGATAATAATTTTAATTTATCTAATTTTATAAATAATTATAAAAATATAACATTTATACAGATAGAAGACTCAAAATGTAAATTAAATGGTTTTATAGATACTTGTTTTACACTTCATAAATTAATAACTGGATGGGAAAAAGCATTATATTATTTTGCAGTTGAATATCAATATAACAATTATAAATTTATTTGGTTTATAGAAGATGATGTATTTTTCTATAATGAAAATACTATTATACAAATTGATGAACAATATATTAATGATGATTTATTATCTAATGATTATAGAATAAATAGTGATGGTAATAAAAATATTTGGCTTTGGAATAGAATAAATATACAATATAGTCCACCTTGGTATGAGGGTTTGATGTGTGCTGCTCGTTTTTCTAATAATATGTTAAAATGTATATTAGAGTATGCTAAAAAATATAAAACATTATTTTTTTTAGAAGCATTATTTCCAACAACTGCTATTAAAAATAATTTAAAATATAGTACTCCAATTGAATTTACACACATTTATCCTGGTCCAATATACGCTAAAGGTTTTAAAGAAACAGATATTAACAAAACTAATTTATATCATCCTGTAAAAGATTTAAATCAACATATAAATTTTAGACAATTACAATAATCTTTCATTTATATTAATTTTATTTTCTAATTATAAATTTTGTTTATAAAGTAATATTTTTAATATTTATTATGTTTGAAGTTATAGATTTAGAAGGAAATGTAAATTATTTTAAACTATGATTCCAACATAAAAAGGTATTATCATCAACCGTTTTATATTGCGAAAGTCTTTCACATTTTGAACATTTAATTTTACTAGTTTTTAAATATTCTAATATACAATTATTTAAATTAATTTTAATTGGTTCAATTTCTCTAATTTCTATAATTTCTATTGTTTTTAACTGATGAATTAAATTTCTAAACTCTTCCATTTATTATTTTTATTATTAATAATAATAAAATTATTATTCAATTTTTTTAATAAGTTCTTTATATAACATAAATATCATAATAATTATTAATATTTTATAAATATTTATTGTATTATTAAATAGTTGTTTACCTAAAAATGTTTCTTTTTTAAATATTAAATGTATAATAACACCTAATGGTATTAATGAAAGATAATAAGCTAATCTAGATATTTTAAGTTTAGGTAAAATATATGGTTCAATTAAATATGCTATAAAAAAAGTTAAAATTAAATCAAAAAGTGCCATACCATTTCCTATAGAATTTAAAGAAGGTGGTTCTAGTAAAATTCTATAGTTGCGTAAATTATTGATATCAATACTCATATACATATGTATATGAAATATATTATTATTACATGGTTTATAGAGATTATGCTTTAAATAATACCCATCGACCCTTATATAATAAAATATTATTATTAATAATTTGTGAACCATTCATTAGTTTATGAATTTTATTTAAACTTCATATATTTATTCACATCTAGATAATATAATAAAAAAACCAGAAGATAAATTCAAACAAATAATATCTAATTTACAAGATGGTATATGGAAATATGCTAACTTTTAACATTTAGTTGTGTATGGAAAACCAGGATCTAGTAAAATTCTATAGTTACGTAAATTTTTGATATTTGTATAATATACATATATAATAAAATAAAATTAAATTATCAATATATACAGATACTTATAAAATATATTTTATATAATTGATTATATAAAATATATTAGGTATCATCCCACATCTTTTCTCCATGAACTACCACTGCTTGGCCTTGCTGCCTGGTTGCTTGGTTGCCTGGCTCGGCTGCTGTCTGGCCTTGCTGCCTGGCTGCTGTCTTGCGACACCCTGTTTCGCCAGCTGTTTGGGTTGGTAGCTGCCTGTTCCGCTAGGCTCGCCAGCTTGGTTTGGCTGGTGCCTGCTTCGGCTGCCTTGGTTGCTGCTTCGGCACCCTTGGCTGCTGCTTCGGCTGCCTTGGCTGCATTGGCTGCCTTGGCTACCTCGGCTTCATGTTCTGCTTCGGCTTCCATGGTTTCTTGCTCGGTTCCCTCGAGCAATTCGTCAACACGCATTCCCACTACCCTTTCCCCTCCAGTATCATGTGTTTTTTTGGTTGGAAGACGCTTTCTTCCAGTTATCAAAGTCGTAGTAGGACCAGTAGGACCATCTAGATTGAAAGTCACAAAAACACACACCCTCTGCGAAAAATTGTCCTCCTCTGTCCCACTAAGTGCACATGCATTGTAAAGCTCCTCACCCTCGGGAGTTGTTGGGTCCGCACATGACTCAGATGTAATATGCAGATGAAAGTAGTGCCATGTCTCCTGTTGACCCTCTGGCAGCCATGTCTTTCTTTGGATAGTTCTGAATAACTCTAGCTTTTCCGGACGCGCATGCAATCCTAGTTCTTCTAAAGTTTCTCTTAACCCTCCTTGTTTCGGTGTTTCACCTTTCTTGCATTTTCCTGTTACAGAGCATTGAGTATCTCCATCCTTCACATAATGAGGTAGAAGTACTAATTGCCCTGGTTCTAGGTCTAGACAAGAAAGGTGAATCAGCGATTCAATCGAATACATGGACACCAAAATTGTACTTAGTCCCGTTGTTACACTTGGATCTGTCTCATTGTGATAGAATGCATTCGAGACAGTTTCAAGTCTAATAGGGAGTTTGTACTTCTTGGTCTTGGTCTTGGTCTTGAGCGGCTTTTTCGGGTCCGGGGCTTGGGCGGCCAGGCGTCGATCGTTGTCTCTGGGAAAAGAGTTGTAATAGCGGTTTGCCATCTTTCTCTTCTAGAGCGCGGGGCAAAGAACGTTTGATTTTTCTTTGTGTAAAACTTTTTTTTTTATGGAACCAGTAAACACTTAAATTTTCAATTTTTTTATTTTGTTTGATAAATATATCATTTTTAAAATGTAAATATAAACTATATATTAATTTTTAATAAGAATTATTTAAAGAAAACTTATACTTATCTATTAATGTTTTTAGTAGATAAATACTTTAATGATTCTAATCAATATATTTGGCATCATTCAATTATAGAAAAAATATTAGATAGTTTTGATAGCTATTCATATATTTATTCACATCTAGATAATATAATAAAAAAACCAGAAGATAAATTTAAACAAATAATATCTAATTTACAAGATGGTATATGGAAATATGCAAACTTTCAACATTTAGTTGTGTATGGAAAACCAGGTTCTAGTAAAGATTTTTTAGTTAATAAGTTATTAGAAAAAATTTATGGTAAAAATAATATTCAATTAAATGATGTTGAATATACAATTAATGGATATGGTAATTCAAAAACAAAAGTAAATATTAAACAATCTAAATTTCATATAGTTATTGAACCTAATTCAAACGGTTTTGATAAATATTTAATTCAAGAAATTATTCAAAATTATGCAAAAACAGAACTATTAAATATTCTTAAATATAAAAGATTATTTAAAATAGTAATAATTAATAAAATAGATAATTTATCAAATACGGCACAAGCATCATTAAGAAGAACAATGGAAAATTATGCAGATACTTGTAAATTTATTTTTATTTGTGATCAATTATCTAAAATGATAGAACCATTACGTTCTCGTTGTATTGAAATACGTGTTCCTCTTCCAAATAATATTCAAATAATAAATACACTATTACATATTTCAAATATAGAAAAATTACATTTATCATATCATGATGTAAATTATATTTTAAAAAATTGTAATCAAAAAATTCATAATGCAATATGGTTATTAGAATTAAAAAAAAATGGTTGTAAATTTAATAATTCAAAAGATAAAATAATTAATGAAATAATAGATATGATTATTAACAAAAAAAATTATAATTCAAAAAATATTTATAATGTATTAAAAAAATGTAGAGAATTATTTTATAAATTATCAATAACTAATATTCAAACTAATGAAATAATAAGTGAAATAATGAGAAAATTAATTTTATGTTTTGATGATATTAATATAAAATCTCATATTATTGAAATTACATCAATATTTGAATTAAGAAAGTCACAAGGTACAAGACATATTGAATGTGTTGAAGCTTATCTAATAAGACTAATATATTTATTTTCAAATTATTTAAAGGGTAATGATTATCAATATAATTTAGATATATTAGAAATATAATAAAAAAAATTATAAAGTAAATTAATGGAAGAAAAAATTAATTTACTTTATAATTTTTTATATAATTCAAATAGTATAAATAATTTTACTATAGATAAAATAACTTTAGGAAAAATTGGATTAGATGATATAAAATTAATAGATGAAACCGAAATTAATGAATGTATTGATGAATTATTAAAAAAAGGTAAATTTTCTTACTTGAATTATAATAAAAAAGATTTATTAATATATTTTATCAGATATTCCGATTCATATCCTATAACTGTTAAAATAGGAACATATACTAGTGATGTTAATGAATTAAATAATTTTTCTAATAATGATTCATTATTTTCATATTTATTAAGTCAATTAGTACTAAATAAAAAAACAAAACATATTTTACTCCCAATAGTAAATTTAGATGTACCATTTGATAAAATAGAGAATTTAATTAAAACTATTGGAATATATAATGTATTAAAAGAAAAAATAGACTTTAATGAAATTAAAAATATATTTTCTGTAAGAATTAGAGAACATTTTTTTAAATCAATATCATTAGGAGAATATTTATTACAACATATTTGTTCATATAAACCTCTTTTATTTCAAATTATCCATACTTTAGCAGTAATTCAAAAAGAATTTCCAGGATTTAGACATAATAATTTAACACCAGAAAATATATTAATTTATTTAAAAAAAGAAAATTTATCAAATAATATTTATGAATATGGAAAAAATAATTGGGTTATACCTAATATTGGTTTTGATATTAAAATAACTAATTTTGAAAAATCAGTTATACCTAAATATTATGGAGTAATGAATCAAAGAGATACTGATGTTCCTTATATCAATGAAACTAATGATTATTTTGATTTACATACTTTTTTAAATTCATTAATTGAAGGTAATTATAAAATATCATTACAAAATAATTCAAATTGTGAATTAAATACTAAAAAGTTTTTAAATAAAATAATACCTAATGAATATAGAGGATTAAAAAAAGGATCGTATTATTTAGATAAAAATATTGTAATTCATAGACCAGTTGATTTATTAGACGACCCTTATTTTAATGAATATAAAAATATTAAAAAAGAAAATTTAGAAGAAAAAGTGTCAAGTAATACATATTATACTAATATAAATAAAATAAAAATGAATCCCGATGTTGATTCTATATTAGATGAACAAAAAAGATATATTAAAATTAATATGGAACCTGGAAAAATGAAAATAATAAATAATTACGAGGAAGCTTTAGAAATAGGCAAAAAATATATTTCAAAAGCTACTGCAAGTAAAGTATTTGATTTTAATAAATCAAATATAAATACTTTGAACATTCCACCACAAATTGCTAATCCAATCTGGCAAATGACAGAACAAGCATTGACAAATACTCTTGACTATTTATTTAAAAAATTACATCATTCATTTTATATGTTGTGCATAATGGATAATAACAGTGTATTTTATAAAGTTGAAATGACAACACCAGCACCTAGTTTTATAAATGCGATTCAGACAATTCATATACCTTCATTAGAAAAAAATAGATTAATAACAGATGCTCAAAAAAAATATATTAAAAAAGAGTTAAAAAATCCGGCTAGAATACTGCAATGTATATTTAAAAAACAATACAAACCAATTAGCAAAGAAACGCAGTTTGTCGAAGAAAACTTATATGCTAATATAGTGAAAAATATGAAGTTGCCTAATGGAGTCTTTATTTTAAATTTGACAGATGCCATAATATTAAAAGCGAATGGACGCGAACCATTTCCAATGGTTACCGGTGATTTACCATTAAATGAATTTAACTTTACTGAACATATTCCAATATTATCATCATCTGGTGAAAATAATTATTTAGATATCCCAATTCCAAATTATGATGATATTGATTTTGCGAAAAAAACAGCTCATAGCCAGTTTAATACTACTTGGAGTGATAAAAAAAATAAAGCTATTTTTAGAGGCGGACCAGGTGGTTGTGGATATACAGCGGAAACAAATCAACGATTAAAATTAATAACATTTAAAAATGATTTATTAGATGTTGGATTAACAACTCCAAATAAAACAATAGATAGTAAATCGATCAAGTTTGATCCAATTAATGGAATTGGTATGTTAAATACCAAGATTAAATCTGCCAAATTTGTAACTATACAAGAGCAAAGTAATTATAAATATATTATTCATGTAGATGGCAATATTAATGCATATCGGTTATTAACAACAATGAGAACAGGTTCCTTAATTTTAAGAGTTAAAAGTGAATATACTTCTTGGTTTGACCATTTAATTGAACCAAATGTGCATTATATACTTATAAATGCAGATTTATCTAATCTAGAAGAGAGACTCCAATGGTGTATTCAAAATGATAAAAAATGCGAAACCATTGCCAAAAATAGTCTTAGTTTTTCTACAACTATGTTAGACGAAACTATTATTAAAAAATATTTTCAAAAAATATTATGGAGTTTATCAAAATATGATAGCAATGCTTCTGCAAACGTTATACCACAACCCACACAGCCCCTAAAATCTATGCAAATAGACAAACCCTCCGACCAAACCCCAGAACAAACCCAAATTAAATTAGATACTAAAAAGTTTTTAAATAAAATGATACCTAATGAATATAAAAATATTAAAAAAGATAATTTAGAAGAAAAAGTCTCAAGTAATACATATTATACTAATATGAATAAAATAAAAATGGATTCTAACGATGATTCTATATTAGATGATCAAAAAAGATATATTAAAATAAATAAAGATAATAATTTAAAAATATTTAATAAAAATTTAGATTCTTATACTTTTAGAAAATTAAAAGGTGGTGCTTATTATGAAAATCCTCATGTTGAAAAACCAGAAGTTATACAAACAAATGAAAATAAAAAAATAGAAGCGGATAATGTAAGAGAATTAAAACCTAAAGAACCTCAATTTCAACCTAATAAATTTAATCCAATGGAAGATAAACCATATATGCCAAGAGAAAATAAACCATATATGCCAAGAGAAAATAAACCATATATACCAAGAGAAGATAAACCATATATACCAAGAGAAGATAAACCATATATACCAAGAGAAGATAAACCATATATACCAAGAGAAGATAAACCATATATACCAAGAGAAAATAAACCATATATACCAAGAGAAGATAAACCATTTATGCCAAGAGAAGATAAACCATTTATGCCAAGAGAAGATAAACCATATATACCAAGAGAAAATAAACCATTCATTCCAAGAGAAGATAAACCATTCATTCCAAGAGAAAATAAACCAAGGGAAGATAAACCATATATACCAAGAGAAAATAAATTTTCAAAAGATAAAACGGATGATTTAAATAAAACATTAGAACCACTAGTTGAAAATTTTGAAACAAAAAAAAGTATAAATACTAATCTTAATATACCTGATATGCCTCCTGGACTGATTCCTTTATATGATGTAAATAATACATTATTAGGGTCAATGGCTCCTTATAATTATAATCCAACACAACTTCCAATTAATAAAATATATAATATTTCATTAAGTGATCCATTAGGAAATCATTCATTAATTAATAAAGTTTATGAAGATGTGTTACCTAGTGATAAATCAACTTATTCTTTTATTAAAATAAATGAACGTGAAGCTATTAAAAGTTTTATGAGAAATAGTATTTTAGATAAATATGATGGGGAAGAATTATCATTAAAAGGTGGTGAGAAAAGTTTATTATCTTGGATAAAGATTTTTGATTTAAATCCATATGGATTAATATCAAATACTACAAATCCTTACAATAATATTCCATATGGTTTTTTACTATATCGTTCGGCATATCCAATTAGATATAATAAACAAGATCATGTATTAAAAACTACATCAACATCAATGGCTTTTAATTTAAGAATCTATAAAATGTCAGTTGGAGCAATAAAATATAAAAATAATCATCATTTTGATGTATGGAGAGATTTAAAATATTATGAATGGGTTAATACAGTAATTAAAAGAAAAATTTCACCTAACTTTTTAAATTATATTTTATATGTTTCAGATAACAAATCATCAATTAAATTTAAAGATTTAGATATTATTATTAAAAAAAATAATGCAGATAAATTTTATTTACAACAAGAAAATAATAGTTTAATAAATGAAATAATAAAAGAATCAGATATTGAAATAATTAATACAGTTCAAAATGCATCTATTAAAGATCATTATAGACATAATCGTATACATAAAAGAGTTCCTCGCATAAATAATTTTACTAATGTTAATAATAAATTAGAACATAACTTGATAATACCTGAAAATGAAATAGATGAATCATTAAATAATACTAAAATTAATTCTATCATTAATTTAGATTTAACTCAAGATTCGGAAAAACTTTTAGTTATAGTAACCGAAGCACAAAATTCAAATATTATTAAATGGAATTCTCAAGTTTATCAATCATATGGTACAATTAAAAAAATGATATCTACTGGTTATCATAAACCAGAAGTATGGTATTCAATTTTATTTCAATTAATTTATGCATGTGCAGTTATGGAAAAAGAAGAAATATATTTTAATAATTTTTCATTAAAAAATAATGTATTTATAAAAGATGTGCAAACTGATAATACGGGTAATAGTTGCTGGGTTTATAAAATAAATAATATTGAATATTATGTTCCAAATTACGGTTATCTATTAGTAATAGATTCTAATTATGCAGATATAGAATCATCCGCTACAACACTAGGAGGACCAGTAGGACCAGTAGGACCAGTAGTAGCAGTAGTACCAGGACCAGTAGTAGCAGTAGTACCAGGACCAGTAGCAGTAGTACCAGGACCAGTAGCAGTAGTACCAGGAGCAGTAGTACCAGGAGCAGTAGTACCAGGAGTAGTAGTACCAGGAGTAGTAGTACCAGGAGCAGTAGTACCAGGAGCAGTAGTACCAGGAGTAGTAGTACCAGGAGTAGTAGTACCAGGAGCAGTAGTACCAGG
>Ga0209443_1000291_pt1 | contig 33921 bp, 25 predicted proteins | sample LauGreBMM110DCMD_2_FD_187571 | JGI IMG/M metagenome (GOLD analysis project Ga0209443, IMG submission 187571) | Freshwater lake microbial communities from Lake Michigan, USA - Su13.BD.MM110.DCMD (SPAdes) (version 2) | ecosystem: Environmental > Aquatic > Freshwater > Lake | place: Lake Michigan... | reverse complement strand
TGTCTACCGCGTCTTTTACGTCTTGTATGGCTTTGGCAAGCTCCACTCCAGGAGTAAACTCAATCACTATGGAAGAAAAATCCTGAACTGAAGTAGATTTGATATCCTTGACATTATTCAAGGATTTTAACTGTTTTTCAATAGGTCGCGTGATCAAGTTCTCCATATCCACTGGGGAGTTGCCTGGATAAGGCGTACCTACATAGACAGTCGGAATGACAATCTCTGGAAAACTTTCCTTAGGCATGGTACGGTAAGCACCCAAGCCAAGCACCGTAATGATTAGCGTTAGGATGATGATCGAAGTGGAGTTGTCCACGCTAAAGCTGGACAGTCCAAACTCACGGATTGTTTTTGATTTTTGAGGGGTATCCATGATTACTGTTTCGATACGTTCACACTAAAATTATCTCCCACTTCACGGAATCCTTTGTCTACAAGGATTTCTGTACCCACCAGGCCTTCAACGATTTCTGTTTGATCTCCTGAGGTATAACCTCGCTTCACATACTTTTTCTTTGCTACACCATTTTCAACTGCAAAAAGGTAGTCTCCTTTGGTATCAGCCAAAATCAAGTGGGATGGAACGATAACGCTCTCCTTGTTTTTATAATCCTGTATTTTCAATATGGAAATCATATTGGGCTTCACCTCTGGAAGGCTAGGAAGAAACACCTCCACCTTGAATGTCCGGTTGTTGGGATTGATAATGGACCCCGTAGCAGATACCTTAGTAGTGATGGTTTTTTTGATGGAGGGGAAGGTGATTTCTACTGAATCGCCCTTTGACAATACCCCAATGTAACTTTCAGAAATGTCTGCCTCAATAAATAAATCGCTCTCGCCAACAAATTGAAACATCTGTGAACCAGGCTGCACCAATTCACCTACGCGAACGCGAACTGTTTCAACGGTACCATTGAATGGAGCCCGAACCGCAGCTTTAGCCATTTGAGTTCGCAAAGAAGCTAGACTTTTTTCCAATCCCTCTTTTCGACTTTTCGCCTCCAAGTACTGGATTTCTGTACCGATTTTTTGGTTCCAAAGGCGCTCCTGCTTTTCAAAAACGGTCCGCGCAAGGGAGAGGTTATTCTCTAACTCCTCAATGCTTCGTTGAATCGATTCGGAATCAATTTTAGCAAGTACCTGTCCTTTGCTCATACGCATTCCTTCAATAGCAGGGATATCAAGGATTCTACCCCCTGTTTCGGCGCTTATATTGACATTTTTCTTGGAGAGCACTGAGCCGGTAACTTCCACAAAGTGGGTAAAGTCTCCCTTTGTAGCAGCCACAGTGGTGATCAGCAAGGACTTTTTAGCTGCAGCAGCAAAGGCTGGATCAGCTGCAATTAGCTCTGCTTCCAAGGCCTTGATTTGAGTAGTAATCTCTGAAAGTTGACTTTTTAAGCCTTCCAATTCAGCTTTTTTTGCATCAAGGTCGTTGCCTGTGCAAGAGGCTACTCCAATGGAAAGGAGCAGTAAAGAGGCATAGGTTAGTAGTGATTTCATAGGAATGAGTAATAAAGGAAAATGTTGGTTTAGTTAGTCAAATCAGGCTGCAATAACCCAAGGGCTTTTTCAAGATTTATTTTTGAAATCAATCCATCGTAGAGTGCTCCTAGGTAATTGATTTCTGCTTCAATCAAAGAGGCATCGGCATTCACCACTTCCAGGTTGGAGCCAATCCCCTCTTTGTATTTAATACGCGCAATTTGGTAGACCTCTGTGGCCAATTGCAAATTGGCTTCTTGCACCTCGAGGATATTCAAATCGTTGCGGAGATTTGCTTTGGCTGCATACAATTCGCTATTAAAAGATTCTTTCAAAAACGAGCGTTGGTTTTCAAGTTGGGTGAGCTGCACGCGATTTTTTTGAATTCGAGCTGCCTTGGAAAATCCATCAAAAATGGGCACCGACATGCTTACACCCACCAAAGAGCTGCCAAACCAGTTGGACTTATTAAAGACCCTATCTAGTTCATTGCCCGCCCCGCTTCTACGTGCATTTCCTATAAAATTAATTTTGGGCATGTACTGGCTGACATTATTTTTTAGGTCAAGGCCCACTAGCGTGATTTGCGTAACAACCTGTTCAATTTCGATGCGGTCGGATCCCTCCTCCCCCAATAATTGAACAAGTGCCTCCTTGGTAGACAAATCTTGCAAGGTTTCTACCAGCTCAACCTCGTATTCGATGGGGATGCCCATCTGTAGCTTCAAGATTTGTTTGCTGATTTCTAAGGCCGTTTGGCTACGCTGAACCTGTGTAAAGGTATTGTTGCGCTGGACCTGTACTCGAGAGACATCTATTTTTTCAACAAAACCAGCTTCGTTGAGTGCAGTAGTTTCTTTGAGCAGGGTATCGATACGGGACAAATTTGCTCCTGCAAGACGAATGCGTTGCTGATTCACCAAAACCCCAAAATACGCCTTCTTCACGTTCTCCACAACATCAATTTCCGCCTTCTTCAGATCCTTATTGGTCAATTCCAGGAGTGTTTTGGCCGCGCGTAAGCCTACAAAAAAGGAACCATCAAAAATCATTTGGTTGACTGTTACTCCGAGACCAGAGGAATAACTCACTCCAAATCGAGCCGGAATCACATCGCTAGGATTAGATGGATCTCCGAACGGAGGCTGGTTTGGAAGAAAAACCACTGGGATTTTGGGATTGTAATCCAAATTGTAGGCCCCATTGATCTGAGGAAGGCCTCTGGCGGTCGTTTCCTTAATCGTAGCCTTAGAAATGAGGAGTTCCAATCGGGCATTTTTAGTGGTCGGATTGTTTTCCACGGCATAGTCTACTGCTTCAGAGAGACTAAGGGAAACTACCTGCTGCGCTGCAACAGGAGTACCACTCAGCCCAAAAAAGAGCGCTAGGAGAAGGTAGTTTTTCATATACTAGTTGGTTTAATTCAATAGGTCTTTTTGTACTAAAAATGCTTGTCTTCCCTTCTCTGTAAAAATGCCATGAAGAAAGTGATCTAGGATTACCAATTGCTCTTCAAGCAGTTTGTATTCGGGATCTGCAAAATTCTTCGGGTCAAAAGCAGAAGTAATTTGACTCAATCTTACCTTGGCCAGCACACGAGAATCAATTTCGGCTCGGAAATACCCGAGCTGTTTTCCAAGTTCCAATACGTTGACCAAATCCTTTTGGATGGTTTTATCCTTGAAAGATTCAAAAAGCTTCCAGGCCTCTGGATAATATTTCTGTACCTCTAGGATCACAAGAGGATTGATTGATGTAAGCCGATCACGCATCATTCGGGAGGTCTGAACCAGGTGCTCGATGACGCCATCTCCCTGTTCTAGGATAAAAGAAAGCTTCTGCTGATCTTCTTCCAAAATGGAGACAAAGACAGCATTAACTAAATCCTTCTTGTCTTCAAACTCTTGATAAATGGTCTTTTTAGAAATCCCAGCCTGCCTCGCGAGGTCCTCCATCGTAAACGTGCGCACACCAAAGCGCGCAAACTGCTCCGTAGCTATTTCTAAAATCCGTTGCCTTGTCTCCACTACTTTCTTAATTTGAATTGTAAAACTAAGGAAACTATTTTTATGTTTAAAGTTTCCATAGTTTTTATCCAAAATAAAATTCTAAAAATATGTTTATTAGGTATATAATTTAATTTTTTATTCTGTTTAAAATATATTTTTAAAATTTAAATTTGTAAACTCATTTTTAATCAAATGATTATTTTAAATAAAAGTTGCCTTACAAAATTTTAGTTCAACGGATGGAATGCTCCAGAATGAGTAGTTCAACCCCAACATTTCTTCAAAAAATTTCCTTTTGAAAGGCCAATCAAAAAATATGAAACTTAGCAGCAAAAGAATTTCAAAACTGCCCCACCGAAGTTCATCCTTTAACCTCTGGAAAAACCATGTCAAAAAGTAAAAACTTAGCCCTACTTTTTACGATCTAAAACCCAAATTCTTACCTTTGCAACTTACCCGCCCAAGGACATGATTTTCTTCTTTGAATCCCCTCAAAAACTCGTATACGGAGTTCAAGCACCTCAACCGCTACACGCAGAAGACCTACACAAACTTTGTTGGCTTTTTGGTGAAGCCAAGGCGATTCAAGACACAAGGTTAAGCGGTCTCTATTCCGGCCCCCGAAAGGAAATGATCACCCCCTGGTCTACAAATGCGGTAGAAATCACAGGAAATATGGGTGTCCTAGGAATTCAGCGAATCGAAGAATTCATTCCACTTCACCCAGGTGAGCAGATCGATCCCATGCTCCAAAAAGCGTATGAGGGCTTGGATCAAGAGATTTTTGACATTCACATCCAACCCGAGCCGGTCAAAGCCATTACAGACATTGCTACCTACAACAAAAGTGAAGGCCTTGCCTTGAGTCAGGAAGAAGTTGACTACCTCAATCAGGTTGCTGCACAACTTGGACGACCACTCACCGACTCGGAGGTATTTGGCTTTTCACAGGTCAACTCCGAGCATTGCCGCCACAAGATCTTCAACGGCACCTTCATCATCGATGGCGAAGAAAAGCCGATGACACTTTTTCAATTGATCAAGGAAACCTCCAAGCGACATCCCAACCGGATTGCCTCGGCCTATAAAGACAATGTGGCCTTTGTACATGGACCACGCATCCAACAATTCGCTCCTAAAACGCAGCATCAGCCTGATTTTTTTGAACCCCGAGACATCGATACGGTCCTTTCCCTCAAGGCAGAAACGCACAACTTCCCCACCACAGTGGAGCCCTTTAATGGTGCCGCTACGGGTGCAGGTGGAGAAATCCGTGACCGCCTTGCTGGAGGCACAGCTTCCATCCCACTTGCTGGCACAGCGGTATACATGACTTCCTACTCCAGGTCAGAAACTGGACGAAGCTGGGAAAAAAACCTCTCCGAGCGCCCTTGGCTCTACCAAAGCCCGATGGATATCCTCATCAAGGCCTCCAATGGAGCCTCTGACTTTGGAAATAAATTTGGCCAACCCCTCATCGCTGGCTCAGTACTCACCTTCGAACATGAGGAAAATGAGAAGCAGCACGGTTTTGATAAGGTCATCATGCTTGCTGGAGGCGTAGGATTTACCAACGCCAAGTACACCAAGAAAGCGGATCCCAAGCCAGGCGACCAAATCGTGATCATGGGCGGGGACAACTACCGCATCGGTATGGGTGGATCCGCAGTATCTTCCTTGAATACGGGTGAGTTATCCAATGCCATCGAGCTCAATGCCATCCAACGCTCCAATCCAGAAATGCAAAAGCGCGTTTCCAACGTGATTCGTGCCATGGCAGAAAGCGAAAACAACCCCATCGTCTCCATCCATGACCATGGAGCAGGAGGACACCTCAACTGCCTCTCTGAATTGGTCGAAAGCACCGGAGGCACGATTCACATTGACCAGCTCCCCGTGGGAGACCCTACCCTATCTGCCAAAGAAATCATTGGCAACGAGTCACAGGAACGCATGGGTCTAGTGGTAGGTAAAAAAGACATCCCCTTATTGCAACAACTCTCCGATCGCGAGCGTGCTCCATTCTACGTGGTGGGCGAGACTACGGGAGACATGCACTTCAAATTTGAAAACCAGCAAACCGGGGAAAAGCCTGTAGATTTGAACTTGAGTTATCTATTTGGCTCCTCCCCAAAAACCATTCTTGAAGACAAAAGTGGAAAAGGATCAAATTTTTCCGAACCAGCCTACCAAGAGGAGCTGCTTACCACCTACCTCAAAGAGGTCCTTCAGCTGGAAGCTGTAGCCTGTAAGGATTGGTTGACCAACAAGGTAGATCGCTCCGTAACTGGACGGGTAGCTACCCAGCAAACCGTCGGTGTGGTTCAACTACCCCTCAACGATGTGGGGGTGATGGCACTTGACTTCACCGGCCAAAAAGGCATCGCCACCTCCATCGGTCATGCTCCAGTAGCCGCTCTTGCCAACCCAGAGGCCGGCAGCCGCTTGGCCATTGCCGAAGCACTGACCAATTTGATCTTTGCCCCCATTACGGATGGATTGAAGGGGATTTCTCTTTCTGCCAACTGGATGTGGCCTGCAAAAAACAAGGGAGAAAACGATCGCCTCTACCGTGCAGTACAGGAAGTTTCTGAGTTTGCGATTGCCTTGGGCGTCAATATTCCTACCGGCAAGGACTCCCTGTCCATGACCCAAAAATATTCCGATGGAAAGGTAGTGTACTCTCCCGGAACAGTGATTATCTCGGCGATTGGCGAATGCGCCGACATCCAAAAAACAGTCAAAACCGCGCTAATTCCTCAAGAAGGCACCCGGATGTTGTACCTGGACTTCTCCAAGGATACCGCCAAGCTTGCCGGTTCCTCCCTGTACCAAGTTCTCAATAAGGTAGGCCAAGAACCACCTACCGTAGTCGATGCCGCCTATTTTGCAAAGGCCTTCGAAACAGTACAGCAACTTATTTCTCAGGGCCTAATTCTAGCGGGTCACGATATTTCTTCTGGAGGCATCCTCACCGCCTTATTGGAAATGTGCTTTCCAAATTCATCGACGGGCATACGGGTAGACGCAAACCAACTTCCAGAAAAAGATCTCATCAAGGCCTTCTTCTCTGAAAATCCAGGAATTCTCATTCAAGTGGCCAACACAGGAAAGGTGGAAGAATTGCTTGCGAACGCAGGAATTGACTTCATTTCACTTGGTGAAGTGACCTTGAACGGGAAACTGCGCTTTGCCAACTACAGCTTCGAGATTGCCGAGTGGCGAGATATCTGGTTCCGCTCTTCATACCTACTGGATCGAAAGCAAAGTGGAGAAAAGCTAGCGCTAGATCGATTTACAAACTATAAAAACCAGCCTTTGCAATACAGCTTCGCTTCAGGCTGGGAGGGGAAATTTACAGGCCTAGGCCTCGACCCTCAGCGAACCACAAAAGGAAAAGCCATCGCCGCCATCATTCGTGAAAAAGGAGTAAATAGCGACAGAGAAATGGCCTATTCCCTATGGCTTGCTGGATTTGAAGTAAAGGACGTTCACATGACCGACTTGATTTCCGGACGGGAAGACCTGAGCGGCGTACAGATGATTGCATTTGTAGGTGGTTTCTCCAACTCAGACGTACTGGGCTCCGCCAAAGGTTGGGCCGGTGCCTTCTTGTACAATCCCAAAGCCAAACAAGCCTTGGATGCATTTTACGCACGTCCAGATACCCTTTCCTTGGGCGCCTGCAATGGCTGCCAGCTGATGATCGAATTGGGTCTGATTACCCCTGATCATTCTGAAAAACCTAAAATGTTGCACAATGCAAGCCACAAGTTTGAGTCTGGCTTCGTTAATGTGACCATCCCTGAAAACAAATCGGTGATGCTCGGTAGCCTCAGCGGACAGCGCCTCGGCGTATGGGTAGCCCATGGAGAAGGTAAATTTGCACTCCCTAAAGGAGAAAATGCCTACCATTTTGCAATGAAGTACAGCTATGCCGCTTATCCTGGAAACCCGAACTGTTCGGACTTTGCTACGGCAGGCATCGCCTCTGCTGACGGTAGACACTTAGCCATCATGCCGCACATCGAACGCAGCTTAAAGTCATGGAACTGGGCGCATTATCCAAATGATCGAAACGACGAGTTTACCCCTTGGATGGAAGCCTTTGTGAATGCAAGGAAGTGGGTTGAGGAAAAATTAGGCTAAGCCCTATTTAAAAGTACTTCCGCAAAGATTATAAGGGATGTTGATTTAGCAGCATCCCTTCTTTTATGGTCTTTAGGTAAGTGAAAGCTTTGCCATCCTCACCCACTTCGCATACCCGGTAGCTGGGAAATGGGTTGCCCCAAGAACCACCAAAATGGCCCGCCCATAAAAACGGCTTATTTCGATACAACATCAAGCCATCCAAGTCGTGGTCATGCCCATGGAAAGTAGCGCGCACATTGGGAAAAGATGCTATCAAATCCATGAAATCTTTACAGGCAACTCCACTTCGGGTCCAATCCTGCTGGGAAATGTGGATGAATACATACACCTGCTGCAGCTTTTCAAAAGAATTCAATACCCCCTTTAGGTAATTCAAATCCGCACAGAGGTACTCACCCGCTAAATTGGAGGAGTCCAGTAAAACCACCCCATAGTCATCCTTAAGTACAAAAGAATGATTAGTTGCATGACCCATCACCCGTGCAAAGGTCTCCGCATCCACCCGATCGTGATTGCCTCGGGTAGTAAAGGTTGGAAATTGAACTTGATCATACACCACCTTCACCTCAGGCAGAAAAGAAGGGGTGTCGTGAATCAAATCCCCATTGAAGACCACAAAATCAACTCCTTTTTCCCGGTGGATGGCATCGATCAAATTTTGATGAGACAAGGCAAAATCTGTATTGGGCTGTCCCCAGTGCCCGTCCGAAGCAGTGATAAACTTGAGTCGGGTTGCTTTTGGAAGTTGGGTAGTACTGTAGCTCAGAAAAGGAAGGGAAATCAATCCCGCACTGAGTGCACCTACTTTTTGGAGGAATGGACGTCGTTGCATGGGGTGAAATTACAACAATACCAGAATTTTAGAAACCCTAGATTAACTTGAATCGCAAATTTCTGAAATTAATAATAGAAAATCCATCTCACTTAGGGAATCCTTTTTAGGGATTGCTTCACCAATCCCTTTTTCTTATTTTTATAAAAAAAGAATCAAAATGCGCAACTACCTATCAATTTGCTTTGTTGTTTTATTTGGCACCAGTCTCTCTGCACAAACCCTCGACAGAGGGCAACTGGATGCACTCACCGAAAAACAATGGCAGTCAGGCCTTCGCCTCCTCAACAAGCTGGTTTCCATGCCTAATGATGCGGTGTTTCCGGAGCAAATCGCAGTGAACATTGCCTGGTGCGAAAAGGCATTCACCACAAGAAATTGGTCTGTAGCCCAATTGGAAACGGGTGGAATCCCCTTACTTCTCGTAGAGAAGAAACAACCGAATGCTAAAAAAACAGCCCTATTTTACTTTCACGTAGATGGACAAGCGGTAGATATCAGCAAGTGGGATCAGAAAGATGCCTACCAACCGGTGCTCAAAGCCCAATCGGCAAACGGCACCTGGGAACAACTCCCAATGGAAAAGCTTCAAGCCGAATACAATGCTGACTGGCGAATTTTCGGTCGCTCCACCTCAGATGACAAAGGCCCTCTAGCCATGCTGCTCACCGCTTGGGATGCACTCACCGAAGCTGGAATTTCGCCCGACTACTCCATAAAAATTATTCTAGACTTTGAAGAAGAACAAGGTTCTCCACGACTCCCCGCTGCAGTAGTCAAATACAAGGAAAAGCTTGCTGCAGATCTCATGCTAATCATGGATGGACCACGTCATACGTCCAACCTTCCTACACTTAGCTATGGCGCCAGAGGCATCTCTGAACTTTTCTTGACCACCTATGGTCCCAAGCTCCCACAGCACAGTGGGCACTATGGTAACTATGCCCCCAACCCTGCCCTACTGATGTCTCAGTTGCTATCTTCCATGAAAGACGAAAATGGCAAAGTAGTCATTCCGGGTTTTTACGACGGCATTACCTTTTCAGAGACGGAGCGCAAAATCTTTGCTGCCGTACCAGACAACGAGCCTGCTGTCAAAAAGCGATTGGGCCTAGGCCGAACAGATCAAGTAGGTCAAAGCTACCAAGAGAGCATCAACTACCCCTCACTCAATATCAAAGGCCTTTCTGCCGGCTACACTGGAGCCCAGGCCACAACCATCATCCCAGCGATAGCAGTAGCCGAACTTGACATGAGACTGGTGCCCGAATCGGATCCTGTACGCTTGTTTGAACTGATCAAAACCCACATTCGCGAGCAGGGTTTTTACATTACAGAAAAGGATCCGACCGATGAGGAACGAATGGCTCACCCAAGAATCGTCAAAGTAGGCACTTCGATTTCCTATCAAGCATTCCGTACTCCTATGGACTCTCCCACTGGAGCTTGGCTGCGAAAAGCAATGAACCGAGCTTTTGGGCAGGATCCCGTACAGATTCGTATTTCCGGAGGATCCATCCCAATCTCTCCATTTGTAGATGCGCTTGGCATACCTGCCGTCACCATTCCTACAGTCAATGCGGACAACAACCAGCACAGCCCCAATGAAAATCTACGTCTGGGGAATTACAAGGAAGGAATTCGCGCGATTATGAGTGTACTTACAGAGAAAATGTATTGATCAGCCCACTCATTCCGCTTACAAATTGAACCTCAAGTTGTCGAAAACCTCCATCCAAAAAGGACTTAAAATCGATACGCTAGGGAACTAATTAAGAAAAAATTGGTGGCAGTGGGAGTCTCTGGGTATAAAAATACTTGATCCCTACTTCGGTAATTACTCGCTTCGATTCTCCATAGCAGTCCTTTCCAAATGGAGTAATCCATATTAAAGGATACCGCAGTGGTGGCAAAGCCATTCGGATGGGCATTTTTCACTCGGATACCTGTACGATCCTGGTAATATTCAATCCGAAGTGCTGATTTCAGTCGCTGATTCCACTTCACCTGACCAATCACTATTGGACTAAACCAAGGGTCATAGACAGTACTTCCCCGAAGTCGTTGCTGTACGCCCATATCCATCCCCAAGGTCAATCCAAATGCATCGCTCGCTTGAAACTGACCATACAGATTGGAAAAATAACGCCTCCTTCTGCTTACATCAGGATCATCAGAACCTAGAAAAGTACTCCAATTGATCAACACATTATCCTTAGGACGAAAAACTACCTGAGTTCCAAAAGAGGGTTTGGTACTTCCCTCTACATTCGTAATTCGCTGCCATCCGTTGAAGACTAAAGCAGAAAAAAACCACTTTTCAGTGGGCTGAAAACTTACTTTCCCACCGGTTAGAAAATAGGGCGTATTTTCTGCCAAAATGGAGCGTGTCAAGGTCCAATTATCCGTAGAGATTGCACTTTCAAATCCAATATGGGAAGGAAGCACGCCAGCATCTAACCACACATTGCCTTTCTTGGAAAGCAAAACCCCTGCATTTGCCTCAAATACATGTTTCAGTATCCTAGGTTCATCTGCATAATTGTCTACTGAATAGGCTCCGGCATGAAGCGCAAGATTGCCACGAAACTGCCCTTTGGTCATTGCAATTTTAATCAAACCCAAATTGAGCGCAAGCTTATTGTGTCGGTTATGGTTACAAAGAAATGGCAATCTTGTCTGGCCTTCAGGCAAGTTAAAATCATAGCCATAAAAAAAATCCACCACTCCAGAAACGACTCCCTTGAACTTGGTGGAAGTAGGAATACTGTCTTGCTGGCCCAAGACAGGGGTACTTGTTCCTAACAAAAAAAAGAGGAGGCTAAACCACCAAATCCGCTTCATCACCATTCGATATACTATTTTTTCTGCGGGCGAAGATAGCTAAACCAAAAGTAAAGGACCCTTAGTTTCATCCAAACAATTTAGATTTGGTGTCGAACTTATTTCTCCGCATACAAAACTAATCTCAAGGTATCGTAATCGTACTTGCCCTCAAAGTGCTCAAAATAGGCTTTTAAGGAACCTGGTTTTTCCGTTACCCCTTGAATTTCCCAGATCGCTTCCTGGTCCACCAAGGCCTCTACCTGAATCTGCCCCGTTTTTACTCCATGACTGAGGTGCGTCATAATGGTACCCAACGTATAGCCCCGTTCGGTTGCAATTTCCTCCCTGCTTTTTCCTGCAAGGAAAAGTCGGATGCTTTGTTCTTTCGTGTCTTCCATCTTCTCTTTCTCGGCTTTGGGTTTGGAAGATTTCTTCTTTCCTGTCTTATTTTTTGTAGGCGACGCGGCAGGTAATGCTTCTCGAAATTGAGATACCAGCTGCTGACGAACTTGTCGAATTCGCAAATCCACCGCATCCAAAGATCCGATTCCTTCCCCTTTAAAAATTCCTTGAATCAGCATGCTGCTTCGAGCGATGGCAGTGTATTTGGAAAGAAATTCCAGTTCTAACTCCTCCATGGATTGCTGGTAACTCTTCACTCGTGATAGCCGCTCAATTTTCACCAAATGACGAAGTAAAATCTTCATGCCCTCCAACAGCAATTCCAAATAATAAGCAGACCCTTTTTCCAAGCGATCGAGCAATTTTACCTCCTCCTTACCCTGAATCAAAAACTGCAGCTGCTGACGGAATTTGCGGGTATTTTCACGCTCTACATCCAAAAGTTGGTACAAGGCTGGGAGGTCGGCCTGCAACTCCTCCTCCTCAAACTCCAAAGAGGAGGTCTGCTCTTTTTGAAATTGAATGAGTGCACCTATCAAACTCTCGAACTCAAAAGTTCGCTCCACTAACTGGAATAAATAATGCTCTTGATGCACGCGAAGGAGCTCTGGTAAATCCTGCTGACTTGTCTTTTCTTGGGTAAACCCAACCACCTTCGCATCCGAAAAAATCACCTCTGTTTGAATTCGAGTGCGTAAAATCAATCCTTCTAGGCTTCTGAGCCTACTTAGTGCCACATATACCTGCCCTGGAGCAAATGCCTGCCCTACATCTACAATGGCTTTATCAAAAGTAAGCCCCTGACTTTTGTGTACGGTCACTGCCCAAGCCAGTTTGATGGGGTATTGGGAGAAAGTTCCAATGACTTCCTCTTCCAACTCTTTCGTTTCTGCGTTGAGCTGGTAGCGTTTATTCTCCCAATTCTCTTTTTTTAGTACATAGTCCTCCTTCTGATCATCCATTCGAACTTGTACCTCATCTAGAGCCAAATGAATCACCGTTGCCAATTTTCCATTGAAATAGGAACCATTGCCTGAGGAATCATTCTTGATAAACATCACGCGGGAACCCACCTTGAGCTCCAAGATGGGAGGCAGTGGAAACATGCTTTCAGGAAATTCACGATCTAGGTTCGCATCGTAAAAAAAGGAAGGACTAGCCAAGCTCCGTAGCTCACGCAAATTCAGTTCGTCTGCTTTATAGTTGTGAGTAGTCAGCGTGATGCAAGGCATCAGCTCCTGAATCTCATCCAAGGTTTTAAACTGCTGGTTGAGGCGACGAACATCCTCTGGGGTGGATTTATTGTCTCGCAGATTATTCAGAATGCGGATAAAGGTATCATCCTGCTGTCGGAAGATTTTATCCAGCTCTAGGTAAACCATTCCGGATTGCTGCAAGGCTTTGGCCTCAAAAAAATGTATAGAGTTGTAAAAACGGCTCAGCACAGCCCACTCTTCATCCTTGGCTATGGGAGGCAATTGGTACAAATCCCCAATCAACAGCACCTGAACTCCTCCAAAAGGAACCTGATAATTGCCCTTCACACTTCTCATCCGGTAATCAATCGCATCCAAAATATCAGCACGCAGCATGCTGACTTCATCAATCACCAGCAAGTCAATTGCTTTTAGCACCTTCCGTCTGAGCTGGTTCAAGGGATGCCGCCGTGCTAAGGTTTGCTGAGTAAAAAATCCTTGCCGATCGGTAAAATTTCCTTCTGGCTCTCGAGTCGGTAAAAAAGAACCAAAAGGAAATAGAAACTGCGAATGAATCGTCACCCCCTTCGCATTAAGGGCAGCAATACCCGTTGGGGCCAAGATTACATAGCGTTTATGTGTACGCGCCGCAAGGTCCCGAAGAAAAGTTGTTTTTCCTGTACCCGCTTTACCCGTCAAAAAAATTGGAGCTCCCGTCGTATTTACAAATCTTGCCGCTAGCTCCAGTCGGTCCGTAGAACTGTTCATTCCACTAAATTAGTTTTTTGTTGCTTACCTTGAGGAGCCTTAGTAAAGATTACTAAAAATTTCAGTGGTACAAGGTACCAAGTACGAAGTACAAGGTACCAAGTAGCATCAAAAGCATATCTTCGGCAGGTAGGCAGAATGCTGCTCCATACTTTGTACTTAGTACTTCGTACTTGGTACTATTTTTTAAACCCGTACCTTCGTCGTTCCTCCACCTTTCAAGGTAATCTCTACAGGTGCATTGGTTTTCCAGTGGCCTCCCGTAAAGTCAGGAATATCAATGGAATTGGAACGGTTGGCCACAGACCACTCACTCATCGGGGTGATGCAACTCCACAAGGCAGCATCGTACACATCCTGATCCAATGGAAGCCCATTGTGCAAGCAATCAATCAGCCTCCAGTCCATCATGAAATCCATGCCTCCATGGCCACCAATCTGCTTGGCGAGTTCTCCAACTTTTTGGACAATCTCTGGAGTGTATTTTTCTTTGAGCGCCTTCATCTCCTCTTCTTTCATCCAGCTATTCCCTTTGGCCACTTTTTGCTCCGGATACTTTTGCGCGAATCCCTCCGTGCCACTCACCACATGTAGTCTAGAGTAGGGTCTTGGCGAAGTTACATCGTGTTGAATCACAATGCTTTTACCTAGTTTGGTTTTCACCACAGTGGTATTCATATTACCCCGATAGGTCTTCGCCGCATAGCCATTCCAGAAGGAATCCTGAGCTGCCAGCTCCTGCGCTTTTTTCTGCATCTGAAAATCCTGGGTAGATAAAGAAGTTAAGTAATCCATCTGATCCCCTCGGTTGATGTTCAAAATCTGGCAGATCGGACCCAAACCATGCGTTGGATACAGGTTGCCATTTCTAAAGTTTTCTTCAAGCCTCCACATGCCCTGGTACCCCTTGTCCTTGTCAAAGTTGAGCCACAGCAAATCGTGGATGTAGGCTCCTTCAACGTGCACTACCTCTCCAAAGAAGCCCTCTCGAGCCATCTTTAGGGTCATAAGCTCAAAGAAATCATAGCAGCAGTTTTCCAATTGCATGCAATGCTTCTTGGTGCGCTCGGAAGTTTCTACCAGCTGCCAGCATTCTTCCAAGGTTCTAGCTGCAGGCACTTCCACTGCTGCATGCTTGCCTGATTCCATGGCATAAACCGCCATTGGGGTATGCCATTCCCAAGGAGTAGTGATGTAAATCAAGTCCAAATCAGTGCGCTCACACATTTTTTTCCAAGCAAAAGATGTCCCTGAATATCCTTCTGGACGGTGTATCGTTCCTTCCAATGATTTTTTGGCTTCTTCCACTCGCTCTGGAAGCAAGTCACATAGTGCCTTGATCTCCACCCCCTCGATCTTGCTAAGTCGATCAACTGCCCCAGGTCCACGCATTCCCAATCCCACAATCCCTACCCGAACGGTAGCTAATTTTGGGGCAGCAAAGCCAGACATATTGAAAGATTGAAGTCGGGAGGCTCCATAAGATGCTTCCAAAGGCAAAACCTTCATGGAGTCTGCCAAGGCACTTCCTGCACCAAATAGTCCCAGACCTGCAAGTCCAGTGGTTTTTAAAAATTCTCTTCTACGATTCATAGCGTGTGATTTTTTGGGTTTGCTTCCCCTAGTTACTAAAAAATCAAAAAAAGTACCTACCGCCAATCCAAAAAAAGAAAGGTTCCTACTCGTTTTCTGGAAGAGTGGAGGCGCGGATATTCTCCAAATTGATTTCTGAAAGCTTTTCTAGGGTCCCATTTTCATACAGGTACTGCATGGAATCCAAGGGAGTTTCTTTGCTTTTAGCCTTCAAATTGATGTAATCCTGAAACCGAATCCCTCCAACTTCTCTATCTGCCCGAACTTCACGCATGCGCACACCTCCCCCATCGGTATGGTAGCTGTAGGCTATGTAATCTAATTTATAGTCAGCTAGGCCAAACCAGTATAAAAACTCATCCTCAAAATGTTCTCCACCACCCTCTGCTTGAAAGGTAACTTTAATCAAATGGTATTTTTTACCCTTGATGGAGGTTTGTCCGAGGTAAGTTTTAATCGCCGCTGCATCATTTAGCCCATAGGGCAAAAAAGCAAAATAAGCGACTGAATTTACGGATCGTGAAAATGCTCCAATCCGCTCTTCGGTTAGGGTATCGATCTGCACCCCATTTACCTTTCGTGTAAAACCCCCATTATTCAAAACATCCAGCACCTGTCCAGTGGAATCGGTAAACTCCCTGCTGTATTCAAATGCAGTGGGGGACTTGAAGATGGCGTAATGTGTACCTCTGAAATCAAAGGTGATGGCTGTTTTTTCGTAAAGATCACCCCCATAAGTATCGATAGCTGCATCGACGATTTTCTCTGCCTCTGTTCTGGAATCGCAGGAAACTCCAAAAAAAGAAAAGGACAATAACACGAAACTGAATGCTAAAATTTTCATAACCAGAATATTTACAAGATGAATTATGCCTCTTTAAATAAAATCCAATCGCTAGAAATTAATACTGCAACTCATAGTTGGAGTAGCGGTACTCCGCACGAAGAAACAAACGCTTCCCAGCCTCATCAACGCGCCAACTTTCACGGTTGCCATGAAACACCATTTTCTCAGCCTGCTCACTGGATAAATCATAAATCCTACTGCGGTGATCTTTGAGCTGCACCTCATTGCCCACCATCTCAAAGCCTTTAGGATCAAAGTAATACCACCAGGTATCTGCATCTGGACCATAATCTACGCGGATAGATTCCACTTCCTTTCCTGTATCTAATTTCTTACTGCCCTCATAGGATAGTTTACCGCCTTTATCCAGCAACTTCCAGGGTTGTGCTACCGTGTAAAATGCCGCATCAAAATCCTTCTTTTTTGCTGCTAAAAAATTGGGGTTCAAGATCTCATTCTCCCCCATTTGGTATCGGAAAGTTGCTCCATCCCAACTCATCCAATGCAATATGCTATCCTTTGTCCAGCTGATTTTCCCCTCAAACCGTGGAGCAAATCGGAACTCATGCCATTGATCCAATTCGGATTCGATATTCCCTTCTGCATCCAACATCCGCGTCCACTTTTGGAATTTGATCCCCTTCAGATTCTCCCAACCTTCCTTGCCTCCATGCACTGCTATGGACTTATCCAAAATATCCATAGCCTGTTTCTCAGGACTAGGTGTACAGGCCATTCCAAAAAGCACCAAAATGAAAAGTAAAGCTGCGTTTTTCATAAATCTAAGGTAGGAGTTCTTTGCTTCCGAAAATAGTCCAAGTAAAGACCTAAAAGAACCAAGCCATATTCCAGCATCAAAAACAGTGCTTGCTCCTGAACTGGATTTTGGCTGTAGGCCTGGTAGGAAAAAATCGCTCCAAAAGACCAAAGCAAAAAGGTCCATTGCCTCGTTAACACCGACAAGCCCAAACCGGGCAACAGGTACCAAGGATGGACTACCGGCTGTAGTAAAAAGTACAACAAATACAACTGCACCAATAATTCTACAAATCCCTGATTGGTAGCCTGAGATCGCTTCCAGGACATCCAAATCAGCCCTGCAACAGTTATCGCCATTCCAAATTTAGTGATGAGGCCAATCGCATTGTAACCCACCAACCAATTACCCAAGGCCCGAAGCAGGTAAAATACCGAAGCATTAAACTCAAACTTTCCTTGGTAAAGCTGCAAGCTTTGAAGGAAATTTTGCCAAGCACCATCAAAAAGTAAGGGCAAAAAACAAAGCAGACTTATCCCAATTGCCATTCCCCAAAAACCAACTGATTTTCGAGTCTGCTTCCAAAACAAGAATGCCGGTGCAAAAAGCAAGGGAAGTAATTTCATACCAATGGCTAGCCCCCAGAGTATCCCGGCATACCCAAGCTTCTGCCGCGACAAGGCAGCAAGGGATGCCAATAAAAAAAATAGGACCAGCCCTTCAAAGTGAAGATTTCCCACCAGCTCCAAGATAATGAGCGGATTAAACCAGTAGAAAATGATCTGTTTTTGGGGCAGGTCAAACCTAGCCAAAAGCCACCAAAGCAGCGAAAATACCCCAACTTCCCCGAATAAAAGTAGAAACCGAAGTGCCAAATAGCCTTTTTCAAGATGGCCTTGAGCAAACTGTGCTGCTCCCCAAAAAAGAGCCTGATTCAGTGGGGGATAAACTGAATAATAGTTGGGCGAATTTAACTCCTGGAAAAGTTGGGTACGATAGCCTGCTTCCATCTCCCCTTGCTGCTCTTGTACCTGCGCTGGAGTCAAGAGGTAAGGATTCTGACCTTGTAACAAAAGCTCCCCGTCCCACAAAAAACGGATGCCGTCCTCAGACCATTGAGGATCAAAAAAGAAGGTAGAAACCCGAAATAATACCCCAAAACCCAAAAGCCACCAGAAACTAAACTTGCTATCAGATAAGAAGTAATACCCCAGCATTCCCCCAAAACCAATTGCAAAAAGGGTCAAAGTCAGGGGGAAATTTTCCCGAGGAACTTGCGCCAAAAAAAGTAGAGCACTTCCTAGCAGAAGTAGCGAAGCAACTTTAATTATAGATTTTAAACGAGTGCTCAAAACCCCAATTCCTTGCGAAGGGGTTCATACACCTTCTCATTTTGTTTCCAATACGGCAACTGTCTCAAGTGAATGCGTGTAGCCGTAGTCACTTCCTGCTTTCCATTTGCCTTGGTCCAGGTTTCCGTAAAGCCCGTAATCTCGTACGGAAATAGTTGTTGGTAACGAATGGCAACCGTTCGACCAATCTCCTCATAAACAACCTTTAATTCAGCTTGATCTGAACCCAAGACTTTTCGTGAAATGGTTGCCTGCTCGGGCTTCAGAGGAATATGTGCAAAGCGCTGAAAAATAAGACTCGGAATTAAAGTTTCATTGCCAAGGGGTACCAAATTGGGATTTAGGCGGATTAGCGTAAATAACTCCTCTTCCGTTTTTCCATCCAGCTTGGACTCCAAATCCCCTTCCGATTCAAAATAGGAAAATTGCTTCGCTGTATATTTTCCATTCTTGTAATTGAGCTGCGTAAAGGATTGCCCACACCATTCTGTCACCGTTGCCGTCAACTTAGGCGCTGGGCTATCTTCGTAAACAGGAGTAAATACCGACAGCATGGTATGGTAAGGATACACACCCGTTACAAACTCTCGAGTCATATTCAACTTCAACACCTTCTGTGCATCGGAAGGCCTATCCTCTGGAGCATCCAACTTCACCTGCTTGCTTTTGGAGAAATCTTCCGTTACAAAAATTAGCACTGCCTTTCCTTGCCGCAGCTCCCCATATCGGCTTTGCTGCAAATCAAATACGTTCACCTCAGCAGTTCCTTTGTACCAGTAACTTGCAAATTGAGTTTCAACTACCCCCTCTCGACCTTCTGGAGCACAAGCAATGAATGCTACTCCAACCAAAAGAAGAGCGAAAAACACAACAGGTTTTAGTCTTGATTTTTTTTGCATGGGTATGGAATTTGAACGGATTGGAAGCGACTACCGAAAAGGACGATAATACTTAAATATCGTAAAAATTATTTTATATCCGGCCCCAATCACTCCTTTCACCGTACCACTCACCTTCGAAACACCGATGCGTTTTCGGTAGGTGACTGGTACTTCCAGATACCTGAGTTTGGCCTGATGTGCTTTGATTTGCATTTCAATGGTCCAACCAAAATTCTGATCCACCATTCCCAAGTCAAGTAATTTACTCCAAGAGATGGCTCGAAAAGGCCCTAAATCAGAAAATTTGGCACCATACATCCAGAGCATCAAGGTGGTCGCAAGGCCATTGCCAAATACTTGGGGAAAAGTCATGGAACCTGCTTCACGCTCACCTAAGGATCGAGAACCAATCACCAGGTCCGCTTTACCTGCTAGAATTGGAGCTATTAATCCCTCAAGTTCCTCAGGATAATCGCTGTAATCCCCATCCAAAAATACCAGAATATCAGGTTGAACTTCTTGATGCTTGATCCAATCCATGGCCGTCAAACAGGCCTTCCCATACCCTTTTTGGGATTCAAATACCACCTGAGCCCCAACTTCCATCGCTACTTCTGCGGTGCGATCCGTGGAGTTATTATTGGCCACCACTACATGCCGAACCAGTTTAGGAATATCCCCAATCACTTTAACGATAGACTTTTCCTCATTAAATGCAGGAATGATGACATCAATAATCGGCGTCGAATTCATAGGAAACTTAACGGGTACGCAGAGAGGAAATAAACACTAAACTATACCCAAAAGCCAGAAGCACATGAAAAGTCAAAAACAGGTATTGACCGTAGACAACTCCCATCACCACCATCCCTGTAAACAACAAGCCAAATCCACCTTCAAGCCATGTGCTCAGCGGTAGCGAACGAAGGCGGTAGACATTGGCTTGCAGCGAGGCAGATCCAGACTCCAAGTTAAATTTGGGAGTACGAATGAAAGGAGACTTTTTACCAGTCAAACCTTCTAATACCGCCTGGGAATTGTGTAAAGAAAAGCCCATTGATACGGCGAAGAAGAGCGGTAACTTCCACATGGCTTCTCCCAATCTGCTCCAAGAGAAGGCCTGAGCCTTAAGGTAGGACGCGAGGTAAACCGCAGCCACTAGGACAAATCCTACCATAGAAAATCCTGTCGCTATAAATAGCTCCGAAGGAATCAAGTTCGCTTCAATCCCCCACCAAAGCACAATGCTACTTAAGCTGGTGAGTAAAACCGCAATAAAAATAGTGGAATTGAAGAGGTGGGCAAAAGCATGAAATTTAATTGACCAGGGATGAGACTCCTTGAATATCAGGCCAGCATGCTTTACCGCACATTCGGCCCCGCCCTTGGTCCAACGGAATTGCTGGGACTTGATCGCTGAAAGAATGGGTGGCAGTTCGGCAGGGGATTCGATTTCAGGTCGGTACACAAACTTCCAGCCTTTCCGCTGGGCGCGGTAACTTAAGTCCAAATCCTCAGTCAAGGTATCATCCTGCCAGTTGCCGGCATCCAGAATGCAACTTTTTCTCCATATTCCAGCCGTACCATTGAAATTGATAAAGGCCTCTTGCTGGTTTCTTCCCTGCTGCTCGATTAAGAAATGAGCATCCAAAGCAAAGGCCTGTAGCTGCGTGAGTAAGGAGTAGTTTTGATTGAGATGTGTCCAGCGACTCTGTACCATCCCCACCTGCGGGGATGAAAAATAGGGCAAGGTTTTAATTAAAAAATCAGGATCCGGCACAAAATCCGCATCAAAGATGGCCACAAACTCCCCTTGAGCAGAAGGCAAGGCCTCTTTCAATGCTCCCGCCTTAAACCCTATTCGGTTAGTGCGGCGGAGGTATTCAAAATTCAACTTTGGGTAAGCCAATACCTTCGTTTGAATCAAATCTCTAGTCTCATCTGTACTATCATCCAAAATCTGGATTTGAAGCAGTTCATGAGGATAATTTAAGTTGGCAACTGCATCAATCAACCGCTCCACCACGTACCGCTCGTTGTAGATCGGAAGCTGTACGGAGACCTTCGGCCAAGGATTAGGTGTTTGCTTAGGAGCTTGATTGGGGTCCTTTTTGAACTTAAAAAAGTGAAACAATAAATGGCCTTGCGCCAGACTATACAGGAAAATAAAACCCATTCCCAAAAAATAAAGCCCTGCAGCAATGTAAAGAATACTCATTTACGATCTCAGTTTGATGGAATCATTGCCTATCAAAATCGGAAACTCGTGAATTCGTCCCTCTTCTGGACCATTTTCTAACTTCAGCACCCCACGAGGACATACAGATGCACATACCCCACAACCTACGCAGGAAGATCGAACGATATTTTGACCCTGCTGTGCATAAGCTCTTACATCAATTCCCATTTCGCAATGCGTCGAGCAATTGCCACAGGATATGCATTGCCCGCCATTAGTGGTGATTCTAAATCGGGATTTAAACCGCTGTACCAATCCCAAATAAGCAGCTAAAGGGCAACCAAAACGGCACCAAACCCGGTTACCCATCATTGGATAAAATCCAGTACCCACTACCCCCGCGAATGCAGATCCTATAGCAAATCCATAGAAGGAATGCAATTGATTCGTGACCTGTCCCAAAAGGCTGAAGGATGTAAAATAGTTGACAAGCGTAAGCGTGGTCATGACCACTGCCAAGGCTAGCACTCCATGGATCATCCATCGCTCCCATTGCCAGGCCTTCAGGGACTTGTCAGAAAGGTGACGGAATCCATCTCCAACAGTTTCAGCCAATCCTCCACAACCACATACCCAGGAGCAATACCAGCGTTTACCGTAAAAATAGGTGAACAATGGAACTCCCAAGACAATCAATAGAATACCCCAAATTAACATAAATAGCCCCAATCCACCGCTAGAAATAAAGGTGTCCAGCTGGTAATCGTAGAAAAAATCATAATCCAAAGGCCAAATATTTTTGAAATCAAAATAGGGCTTATTCAACAAAACGAGCACTTCTGGAATGATAAAAGCAAAGGCGGTTTGAAAAAATATCAAGGACGCAGTTCGAAGCTGCTGGTAACGGTTGTCTCGATATTTCAACAACATCCGAACCCCCATCACCCCAATTGCAAGCGTATACACCAGCCCATACAAAAACCACTGACTGGCAGGGCCTCCGGAGAGGAATTGAGAAATGGGATCTACCATCCATACCAATGGGGCTAGATAGGCAGGAAACCAGTACAGAATCACATAGAATAGAATCAAATAGGTCCCAGTCAGCATTCCCAATAGCCCTCCATTCTTTAAAGTAGAATGAAATACTCCCGTATGGGCTAGGCTGGCATGCGCTGTATCCTGCCTGCTAAAATTGAATAGGATTCCTCCCAAAACGATTAGCCCAATAGATAAGCCCAAACTGATCCAGGGATTGGTTTTACCTGGTCCATCCATAGCAGCTTTGGCCAACGCAAAACCATAATCATCCCAGATCACCTGGTCCCAGGCTTCCTTTGCTTTTAGCTCTTCATTGTAGGGCTGGAAAAAGGAGGAATAGGCAGTTAAAAAGGAGTAGGTGGAAGGGTAAGTCTGCCCATACATGGGCTGCATTAGTTCCGCGAGTTGATCACGGTGAATATCCTTGACTTGAGAACGCAGCAGTTCTTCACTCAGGCGATACTGACTTAAAAATGGCAGGGTAGTGAAGACAGACATCCCCACTATAAACAAGATTAGGCCGATAATTTCGATTTTTCTCATAGCCTTGCACCAAAAATTTTCTGTAAAAACGACCGTTTCGAGGTAGAAATCGCTAGCCCAAATTGGTCTTGGAATGCCTTTTGAATCTCAAGATGGTAGGGAGCATAGAATTCAGGGTCAAAAACTCCTTCTTCTAGCCTTTGAATAACCTGCTGCCCAACCCATTTTTCTCGGATTGCCCGATCAAAAAAGGCATGTCGTAATCGAAACCCTAGGTTGATCACGCCGACAATTTTTCCCTCCCCATCCAATTCCATTCGAAAGGAAACTTTCCCTAGACGGTGCTCCCAATAGAAAAAAGGGGGCTTTTCGGAAGGTTCTGTACTGACTACACCATAAGTTTGAAATTCAATCGCAAAGAATTTGGCTGAGTTAAACCAAACTCCTGGCTGGTAAGGTACCGGTTTTTGGCAAAAATTATGGGCAAGGGTCTCCCCATGCATTCTTCCCGTATACCACACCTGTTCCAGTGTGCGTCTTCCTGGTCCTGGAGATTGGGCAAACTCCGCACAGTCGCCAATGGCGTAAACATCAGGTACCGAACTTTCGAAATAGGAGTTTACCTGGACCCCCTTACCAATTGAAAGTCCAGTATTTTTCAAAAACTCCACATTGGGTGTGACTCCAGTAGCAATTCCCACAAAAGAACAGGCAATCTCCTCCCCTTTTGATGTGACCACTGCACGAACGTTCCCCTGTTCGTCGGCTAAGATTTCCTTAAGTTCCGTTTTTAGTCGCAAATCAATGGAATGTGCTAAAATATGTTTTTGAATAAGTGATGCTTCTTGCTCGGGAAGTACTTGTTCCCAAAACCGGCCTTCACGAACCAAAAATGTAACGGGAATTTTCTTGTAAGTCAGCATCTCAGCCATTTCAATTCCAATCAATCCCCCACCTACAATCACTGCTCGCTGAATGGGTTTGCTGGTGGTGGCTTCCATGGAATCCAAGTCTTGCTTGGTATACAATCCTTGGACTCCTTTCAGATCCTGCCCCGGCCAACCGAAGAATGCAGGTTTAGAACCTGTCGCCAAAACCAAAATATCATAATTCAAAGTCTCTCCAGACTCCAAACCCAAGGTTTTGGTATCGAAGTCCAAAGTTCTTACCCAAGCATGCAGCAGTTCGATGCGGTTTTTCTTCCAAAAATGTGGTTCATAGGGATGGGTATGTTCCCACTTCATCTGCCCCATGTACACATACATGAGTGCAGTGCGCGAGAAAAAGAAGGGGGATTCTCCAGAAATAACGGTGATTCGTGCCTGTGAATTCCCCTTTCGCAGATGTCTAGCGAAAGTGATGCCTGATACACCATTTCCAATAATCACATAGTGACGAGAATCCATACGCTAAAGTTGATCCTAAACTTACCCAAAAATTCAGCTTACTCGTTCAACTTCCAATTGTATTCCATAAAAGAAATGGAAGCTGAAGGGGAAATTTTGACTTTTGAATACTTATTTAAAAAGTCAATAAGGGTTCCTTTTTTGGTGAAATCTCCTTTAAACCAAGAAAAAATTGGGGATAGCTGAAGTCTAGTTACGCCAAGATTATTTCGGGTAGGATCGTTGACAAATGCCATTGCAACACGAGTCAGCTGCTCTTCTAATCTATCCACAACAAAAGCCTCATTAAGTAATGGAGGGCAAGAAACAGAGGCACAGTTAATTGCAAAATGTATTCGAGGCTCCTCAAATTCTTTCCTCAAGATGCTGTGTTCCACCTCATCCAAACTCATTTCCACCCCAGCAATTTTAAAAAACTTGTAGTGCCAAACATCTTTTATTAATGGGATTTTTAAGGATGGTCCAAGGTCTCGTATGCTTTTGGTCGGGTAATTATCCACGATTAGCTTGACCGTAAAGGCATTGTACACATTGATCCAATAGGCGAGCTGCTGATTTTTCGACCAGGTTTTGCGGTCAGGAGCATTTTCTGAAAGAAGTTTGAGGTACTTTTCCAATTTCGGTTTTTCTCGGATAAAGCCTTTGTAATCCACTTGCCCATCAGGTTTCACATTGGATTTGAGCAACTCATTCCAAAGCTGGTGGCTAGGCGGTGGGCTTCCAGCCATACCCACCAGCGGGCTTTGGCAAGAAAACAGGATCAAAAGAATTAATAAGAAGGAAAATCGAGAATTAGAATTCATGGAACGTCAACTGGTGATTTTGAAGGTGAGGTGATGTGGAACTAGACGACTTCAGTATACTTTTTCGCCTTTGGTGAGCCAAACACTCCAAGGCTTGGAATAGGCATGCACTCGCAACGTGGGCTTTCCATTGGCAAAAACTGTCCGCCCCTCGTTTACCCAGTGAAAGATTCCGCCATAAAGATTATACACTTTTTTAAACCCTGCTTTTTGAAGTGTTTTTCCAACCTCTTCAGAGCGTGCACCTACCGTACAGTAAATAAGTATTGGTTTATTTTTATCTAGTTCAGCGACTGTTTTCAAGGAAAAGGTCTCGTGGCCTACCCATTTTGCATGTTGCAAATGACTGACCTGATACTCCACTTTTTCTCGAGCATCCAGTACCTGATAATTCGTCAATTCAGTGATTTGCTCAGGTTTAACCACTGGAAAACTGGAATCATACAGCCCCTTTAAAAGTGTTTGGTAAGGTAAAGACTGACCATAAGAATATTGCAACCCGAGGAACAGGAAGCAATACAAGAAGGTAAGTCTTACTTTAGTCATAGGAGCAAATTTATCAAACAACTCAAATTGAACCATTGAAGTTCTGTCTAAGCGTAAAAATCTGAAAGTCGGACCAATCCTTTCTTATCTTTAATGCTAATTTTCTTTCCTTCAAGTTCGATTAATCCGTCTTTTTAAATACTATTTTGTATCGTGTGGTGGTACTGGAGGTAAGGTCAGTTGTTGGGCAAATTTACCCTCATCTTCAATATAGCCCATAAAAACATGCTTTTTCCCATTACTCAACGCAATAAATGGACACTTCAAGGTTTGGTTGTATGCTATCGCTTGAGAAAGAACTTTTTGATTGATCTCGATCTCAGGGGATTTGCATTCAATCAAAAAATAGGGGTGACCCTGCCGATCAAAAACTAATAAGTCAGTTCTCTTTTGCAGACCATTGTAAGTCAAGCCTCTCTCACTGGTTAGCAAACCCTTTGGAAATCCCTTACTAGTAATCAGAAAATGTATCCAATGCTGGCGTACCCATTCCTCAGGAGTCAAAAGAATATTTTTTTTACGCAACACATCAAAAACGAAAACCTTCTCCCCTTCTCTGGTTAGTTGAGGGGCAATCACTGGCAAATTCAGTTCAGGTAGCGTGATCACAGCTAAAACAATTGTCTAGAATACAAAATAACCCTTTTCAAACTTAAATTCTAGCCAATCCTCCACTACCTTTTTTCAATTGGTTCAAAATTTAGGTAAGGCGCAATTTTTTCGACCCAATCCGACTTAAAAATCTTAATTCCCAATAGATCGGTAGCCGCTTGATATCCTCCATGCTGCAAACGGTAAGCCACAATCACCTTGGCTTCTTGGTAACTGATGTAAGGATGAGAAGCTAGTTCCTCTACTGTGGCAAGGTTGATCGATAGCCTGCGAAGCGGTACGAGGTCAAAGTCAAAATAATCCCAAATCAGGGGAATGACTTCTGGCTTGAGCCCATACACTTCATTTAGCTGGGCGATTTGAATAAACCCACCTAACTTTTCCCGGTGCTTGATGATCCTGCCTGCAGTCAATGCGCCGATACCAGGCACAATTTGCAAAAGCACGGAATCCGTTTCAGAGAAAGGCAAGCGTTGAATCCGCTCAGAAACTTTAGTTGAATGAGAACGCGTGGTCGTATCCTGCATATTGAAAGTTGGAAATGGGGAAACCGAAAGTTGGAACCCAGCCTGTTCCAAACTATCTACTTCATGAAGATATTGTCGGTATATCGCAGAGGCCTTCTGATTTTTTGCCCAAGCAAGGACCTGGGAAGCGGCCACTAAAGCCATTAAAAATGGAATCAAAAGCAAAAATCCTCTAGATTCTTTTGCGGAAAATCCAAGATGAGTCTTAAACCAAAAAAATACCTGCTGCCACATGGAATGAAGTTGAAAAAGTAACTGAATTGAAGTTACAGGTTCTACCCCTTCAAACCAAATTGCCTACCTGCTCAAGAATTAAAATTATTATTTAGATTGATTTTAAATTAGAGAAGTCTTGCTAGAAAGAAACTTTTGGGGGAGCTTCAACTGTTAAATTTGCAGCCTTATCTCGTCCAAATGCAGATCAAATTTAGAGTTGTCAGTTTATCACATAGAAGTGCTCCCGTGCATATCCGGGAACTAATTTCCTTAGATGAGGTGGCAATCCAACGCCTTCTGCTCAAGCTCAAGGAATTTTTTAATCTAACAGACGCATTGGTTCTCTCTACATGCAACCGAACTGAAGTCTATTACAGCCACGAATTGGATCTCAGTAGTGAACTAATCAAGTTGATCGGGATCGAACGAGGATTAACAGATGCAATTAGCTATCTGGATTATTTTCAAGTCATAAATAACGAAAAGGAAGCAGTCACTCACTTATTTCGTGTATCTATGGGCCTTGAAGCTCAAGTTATCGGTGACATTCAAATCTCAAATCAGGTAAAAAGAGCATACCAAACAGCAGCAGATTTAGAGCTTGCAGGACCCTTTTTACATCGTTTGATGCATACCATTTTCTTTACCAACAAGCGGGTGGTGCAAGAAACTGCTTTCCGAGATGGAGCCGCATCTCTTTCTTATGCCACGATTGAATTGATTGAAAGCCTTACCCAGAATATTTTTCAACCTAGAATTTTAATAATTGGTGTAGGTGAAATTGGAGAGGATGTGGCCAAAAACATGGTGCATCTGCCCACTGCGAAAATAAAAATCACGAATCGAACCCTTGCTAAAGCAGAAGAAATTGGAATTCCACTTGGCTTTGAGGTGATCCCATTTGATTCCTGTTTAATTGCTATCGAAGAAGCAGATGTAGTAGTCTGTTCAATTCGGATGCCCGAACCCTTCATCACCAAACAATGGATTGAGGCGGTCAGCATCCCTAGCTACAAGGTCCTGATTGACCTTTCTGTACCTAGAAGTATTGAAACCTCAGTAGAAGAACTGCCAGGGGTAGTCCTATACAATGTGGATAATATCCAAAGCAAAGCTACTGCAGCCCTACAAAATCGATTGGAATCCATCCCGTCTGTTGAAGCCATTCTTGAAGAAAGTATTGAGGAGTTTGGTGCTTGGCAAAAAGAAATGGTGGTATCACCTACTATTCAAAAACTGAAGCAAGCCTTGGAGCAAATTCGTCAGGAGGAGTTGGGCAGGTATTTGAAAAATGCAGACGAAAAAGAATATTTGTTGATCGACAAAATTACCAAAAGTATGATGCAAAAAATACTGAAGGTACCCGTTGTTCAATTGAGAGCGGCTTGCCAAAGAGATGAGGCGGCCGAAATGATTGAGCTGATTACAGACCTATTTGACTTAGAAAAGTCAAAAGTTGGGGAAGAATAAATCGCTTTGACGATTTTCTAACCTAGAAATCAGCATTTTAAAAATCCTAATTTTCAAAAGCCATGAGAAATCTGTTTTACCCAGTTTTAGCAAGTTTTCTAATTGTGGCAAGTCCTAGCTTTGGCCAAACTTGGGAGGTATACGACTTTAGTGGTAATCGCCAAATCAGCGCCAGTTACCATGACATCGACCTACTCGGAGAAGCTGTAAGTGTAGGTAAAAATGCGAATGGGTTATTTCTCCTCTCTCCCGATTTACGGCCTGTGGTAGACCTTCAAGGCCATGAAGTATTTCAATACCTCAAGCCTTGGATTTTAGTTAAAGGTCCAAAAGGAATTGGAGCCTTTCATGAATATGGACAACTTGCCCTTCCCTTAGAGTACGAGGAGATCAGCACCTTTACCAATCGGCTATTGGCTAGAAAAGGAAAAGAGTATTGGGTTTTTGAAAAGTCTACGGGAAAAATTAAATGGTTAGGTACAGCCGAAGAGGCTAGGCTAACGCGCAATGGCCAAGTGTTATTAAAAAATCAAGGCCTCTATTTTTTACCACTTTCTCAAAACCCTGAAAAATCCTATGATTTGCTCCTAGAAAATCAAAGTAATTATCTCCTAGCAAAAGAAGCATCAGGCTATGGGCTGATCAACCAAGAAGGGGATTATGTCTTAGATCCTGTGCTCGACCAATTGGAGTACACTCGGGGGGATAATTATTTTGGCTTTGATGAGAACCAATACCTATTGATTCGTGGATTTGAAGAAAGCGCTCAAGTACGCTATAACTCCTACCACAAAATCACCAAAGAAGGTGACCTATTGCTAGAATACATTCACGGTAAATTAAGACGGGTACTAGAGGAAGATGGTATCCTACTCGATGCAGTGGGAATGGAATCCGTGAAATTGATCGGACCTGATGCATTCAATATTAAATTCAGAGAAAACAAATTAGGCCTACTCGGAAAAAAAGGATGGTTGGTGGCTCCCAACTCAGATGCGGAATGGATTGGTATGGGTACTGAGGGACTCTTTCCCGCACTTAAAAATGGGAAGTATGGCTACCTAGATGGAACCGGAAAATGGGTTATCGCACCAAGTTTCTTAGAGGTTGGTATTTTTTCGGAAAAAGTAAGCACCTACCGAAATGCTGCTTCTTGGGGGACGATAAATACCGAGGGAAAAGTGGTCGCTGAGGCGAAATGGGAAAAAATTAAAAATTTCTCTGGCGGTGTCGCCATTGCTGAATCTGCTGGAAAACAGTATCTCATTTTTCCGAATGGTGAACTGGCTTATCCTGAAGGATTAGAAAAAATATTAAGACTAAAAGAAGGGTTTTATTTGGTGGAAAATAACTCCAAAACAGGCCTCCTAAATTCTTTAGGTAAACCAATCCTCCCAATCACATTTGATCAGATACTGGTAGAAAATAAAGACTTTTTTGTTGTTTCAAAAGAGGGCCTTTCTGGAGTTATGAGAGCAAATGGTGATGTATTTTTACCACTTCAATATGCGGCAGTAGCGATCGATTGGAACGAACAAAAAGTGCTTGTAAAAAGTCTAGATCAAATGGTTGAGAACCCAGAACCAAGCCCAGTACAAGCTCCCCAAGTAAAAAGAAAAAAGGGAGCTTAAAACTCCCTTTTATTTTTGATGTTTAGGATTTCGAAGATCCTGAATCTTTGGGATCCTTCCCTGATTTAGCAATGGAATCACGCATAGCCGTGTCAGACTTCACGTTTTCCATCTTGTAGTAATCCATCACACCAAGCTGACCAGAACGGAATGCCTCAGCGATTGCCTTTGGAATCTCTGCCTCAGCCTCGATTACTTTTGCTCGCATTTCGACATTCCTGGCTTTCATTTCCTGCTCCAAAGCCACTGCCATGGCTCTGCGCTCCTCTGCTCTAGCCTCTGCCACCTTCAAGTCGGCAGACGCTTGATCTATTTGAAGTTTAGCTCCAATGTTGGCCCCTACATCGATGTCTGCGATGTCAATGGAGAGGATTTCAAAGGCTGTTCCTGCATCAAGGCCTCTGGATAAGACCAGCTTAGATATTTTGTCAGGATTTGCCAACACAGACTTGTGATCTAAAGAAGAACCAATAGAAGTAACAATGCCTTCTCCTACTCTAGCCAAAATGGTTTCTTCACCCGCGCCACCTACTAGCTGCGCAATGTTTGCCCGAACGGTTACCCGTGCCTTAGCCACCAACTGAATCCCATCCGCTGCTACCGCAGCCACATTGGGAGTGTTGATCACCTTTGGATTAACTGATATTTGAACTGCCTCAAAAACATCTCTACCTGCCAAATCAATCGCAGTTGCCTGCTTAAAACTTAAGACAATATTGGCCTTATCCGCAGAAATCAATGCTCGAATGACGGTGGGAACATTTCCTCCAGCTAAAAAGTGGGTTTCCAAGTCATTGGTAGTTAATTGCAACCCAGCCTTAGTCGCTGTAATCATTGCATTGACAATCAAGCTTGGTGGCACTTTCCGAATTCGCATTCCAATCAACTCCCCAATTCCAACGCGGACATTCGAAAATTGAGCCGTAATCCAAAGGTTTACTGGAACAAAATACAAGAAAATAAATAGGAGAACGATGCCAGCAAAGGCAGCAATCAAAACGAATAATGAACTGTCTTCAAACATATTTTTTTAGTTTACACTGATTTTATTGTTTTCAATTTTAATAATGGTGACTGGGCTATTCACCTCAATAAACCCAGACTCAGACTTCACCTCTACCCAGAGCTCATTAAATGATGCTTTCCCGTAAGGCTTGATATCGGAAACTGCCAATCCCTTCATTCCTACTTCCAGCCCATCGGTTCTGCCATCAAAGGCCCCACCGACCTGAGTCGACTTTAAGGAGAATTTCTTCCACACTCCTGAACTAAACCCATACCAAACTGCTCCAAAATTGATCACTAGAGCAATGCCGGTAATCCACAAGGCCATGGAATACTCAAAATTTAAAAATGCAAATACAAGTCCAGCCACGCTTACCAGAAATCCAAAAATTCCCACTACAGTTGTTCCGGGGATGAAGATAATTTCAACCAATAGCAAAACTAGGCCAATGAGCAGCAGTGCACTTAATACTAAAATTTCCATTGTACAGGAGATAAACAGGCTCTAATCTACTAGATTCTGACGAATACTTGAGGAAAAAGTTAAAAACCGAAATTTCAGGTTTTTCAAAGGCTACAAAATCAATAGGCCTTGGCAAATAGTACCCTTCCTGAGGAGGGCTTTCCACTGTACACGCAGACCCCTTGCTCAGGTACTTGATCCAAAGGAATACATCGAATGGTTGCTTTAGTTAGCTCCTTAATTTTTTCCTCAGTCTCGGAAGTTCCGTCCCAATGCGCGGCCAAAAATCCTGCCTTTTGTTCCAAAACCTGCTTAAATTCTTCCCAGCTATTTACTTCGGTCGTATTTTCTTTTCTAAAATCAAAAGCCTTTCGATAAATCCGCTCCTGAATATCGTCCAAAAGTGCTCCAATTTTTTGAGCAATTGGCATCTCCTCCCACTGGAAGGATTCCTTGGTCAGCGTATCTCTTCTGGCAATTTCTAAGGTCTTATTCTCTAAATCTCGAGGACCTAGAGCAATCCGAACAGGCACTCCTTTCAATTCATACTCAGCAAACTTCCAACCAGGCTTCTGTGTATCTCGATCATCGTATTTGACACTGATGCCAGCTTTCCGAAGCTCAGCGATGATTTCCTTCGCTTTGACCGAAATCAATGCCAATTCCTCCTCTCCTCTATAAATCGGCACGATCACCACTTGAAATGGAGCTAGTTTGGGAGGCAAGACCAAGCCGTTATCATCCGAATGCGCCATAATCAATGCCCCCATCAACCGCGTACTCACTCCCCAAGAAGTTCCCCATACATATTCCAAGCCCCCTTCTTTGGTTGCAAATTTAACGTCAAAGGCTTTGGCAAAATTTTGACCTAAAAAGTGGGATGTACCTGCTTGAAGTGCTTTACCATCTTGCATCAAGGCTTCAATGCATAAGGTTTCATCTGCACCAGCAAACCGTTCGCTCGCGGTTTTTTTACCTTTCACAACAGGTAGCGCCATAAACTCTTCCGAGAATTGGGCGTAAATATTCATCATTTGTACCGTCTCGGACATTGCCTCTTCTGCCGTAGCATGAGCAGTATGCCCTTCTTGCCATAAAAATTCGGTAGTCCTCAAAAACAAACGAGTTCGCATTTCCCAGCGCACTACATTTGCCCATTGGTTGACTAATAATGGCAAGTCCCTGTAGGATTGGATCCAATTTTTATAAGTACTCCATATGACTGTCTCTGAGGTAGGACGAACAATGAGCTCCTCTTCTAATTTCGCCTCTGGATCTACAATCACCCCCGAACCATCTTCTGCATTTTTTAAACGATAGTGCGTCACAACAGCGCATTCCTTGGCAAATCCTTCCACATGGCTTGCCTCTTTACTTAAAAATGATTTTGGTATAAATAGTGGAAAATATGCGTTTGAATGACCTGTTTCCTTGAACATTCGGTCCAGTTCAGCCTGCATTTTTTCCCAAATGGAATACCCATAGGGCTTAATCACCATGCACCCTCTAACTGGCGAATTCTCAGCCAAATCAGCCTTTTTAACTAGTTCATTGTACCAGAGGGAATAATCTTCACTGCGTTTTGGAAGTCCTTTACTCATTTACTTGTTGTATAAGGAGAAATGTGTTTATTTTGATCAGTTGGAAGTACAAATATAACCCAAAAAGTACAACCTCTACTTGGACATTCCGTATAACGGAACATAAACTACTTCACCTATGAAGAAACTCGCCTTTATTTCCGCCTCTGCACTTCTGTGCACTTCTGTGTTGGTTTCCTGCACTTCAAACAAAATGGCAGTAAACTCATTTGAAGATAATTTGTATTTCATGTCTGCGGACGTGAAAAAAGCAACAGAAAATATGGTAGCAAATAACCAGCCTTCCACTTTTCAAAATTTTGCTAATTCGTCAGTAGTACCGCAGGAAAATTTCAGCTCCAAAAATGTTAATCCTGAATACCTTTCAAGATATGGACAGCTAAATACCTCCTCTGGAGAAGATGTGGTCTACTTTGAAGAAAACGAGGTAGCTGCTACCACTAATTCTACGCCCAATATTGACATCTACAACAGTTTCAGGGTTTCAAACTATAATTCAGGCTGGGGTAATTCAGGCTGGGGCAATTCTGCATTCAATTTTGGATATAGTCCTTATGGAATGGGAATGATGGGAATGAGTCCTTTCGGAATGGGTATGTATGATCCATTTTTCAACTCTGGTTGGGGATACAGACCAGGTTTCAATCTAGGGTTTGGTATGGGTTGGGGAAATCCTTACTATTCTTCGATGTATTCGTATATGGGGAATGGTGGCTTTTTCAATTCTTTCTGGGGAGGAAACTCTTGGGGGGCAATGGGTAGACCAATTTATGCTACTGGACCGATCATTATTCTTACAGAAAATGAAAATGGTGGACGCAGTGTGGTGTAT